>OGJQ01000201.1_pt1 | contig 54830 bp, 48 predicted proteins | sample 1572261 | NCBI WGS metagenome assembly OGJQ01 (sample SAMEA2582138, study PRJEB24529) | metagenome | biome: Human gut stool | place: China | collected 2011
TGATGCGGACAATGATGCTGTAAGGAGCATCGACATAACCATAACCGTGACGGAGCACGGCTCAGGACTGAGGACGGATAATTCCTATGAGTACGGCTTTTCCGCTTCTGCCTCAGCCCTGCCTTCGGAATGGGAAAGCTATGGCAGCGCCTCCTCACCTTCAGGCTTCACCACTTCACTTCCGGACCTTGGTGCCTCAATGGACGGCTGTTACTATCTGTGGGTGCGCCAGGTGATGGATAACAGCGGCAGCCTCTCCGTAAGCCCTTCCGCACTCGCAACTGTCAACAGCTGCCATGTGTACGGCATATATGTATTTGACAACACCGCCCCGTCCGGAAAGACAGAATACACAGAGAATAACCTTACCCTCGGTCTTTACAATGACACGATCACTGATTCGCCTTATGCAGTGATGACCATACATGACCCGCATGATGACATAGCAGGCATAGAAGGATATGTTCTCCGGATAAGCGATGCCGCCGACCCGTCAAACAGCGTTGACCTTGCTTTCACACCTGATGACGGCACCGGAACCTACATCTGCCGCTTTAACCTTTATGACAGCCTTCCCGGCGCAGAGGACATCGAACAGGTCAGGATGTGTATAGTCTCAAAGGACAAGCTTGGCAATGAAGCCACTATTCCGATAACCCGGTATGATTTCGGCACGCTGCAGACCGGGGCGGCTATACGGGCGGAGGATATAGGGTACAGGGATGTAGGAAATGCAGACGAATATGTATATGAAAGAGATAACTTCCGTGTGGAAGCATACATAGAAGCCGTAACCGGGGGCACGCAGTTCAAAGCGGGGCAGTGGGGGATGGTGAGGATATATACATTCGGATATGTCGATGAGGTTGAGATTGATTTCGGTTCACTCATGAACTATTACAATCCGCAGTATGACAGGCTTCCTACACTTATAAAAACAACAATAGACAGCCGGTTGTCACTTATGCATAGACATGAATTTTCGGTACCACTTTACTGCACTGACAGCAGTTTTAATGATACAAAGGTTATAGGTTATAAGAAAGGGGGCATGGAGCAAAGATATGTTGTCTATAACGTAAAGGGCAGCATACTGGATGATATCAGGACAATATTGAAGTACAAAATTTATTAAAACACAGCGAGAGTGCCAGGAGATTGTATATGGATACAAAGGAATTTCGCAGGCAGATAGCGGAGAAATTCATTGATTCTTTAAAAGAAAATCCGGAACATTGGCAGAGACAGTGGTCTGTTTCCGGAGGCAGACCGGAAAATTGTGTATCACACACAGTCTATAGCGGAATTAACAGGTTCAACCTTACGTTTGCTGCAATCCAGAAGAGTAGCGATGATATGAGGTGGGCTACATTCAAGCAGATACAGCAGCAGGGATGGCACTTGAAGAAAGGTGCCAGGGCAGAGATGGTTGAGTTCTGGCAGCCTTATGATAAATACACGCACAAGGTTGTGCCATGGGATGAGTATAACAATGCTGAAAATCCGGAGAATTATGGACTGCGCAGCAGATATCATATGGTGTTCAATGCAAAGGACATTGAAGGGATTCCGCCGGCAGTAAAGGTACATAACAACATCACACAGAACGAGGCAATAGACAGGATTATTGATGGCATGGCAATAAAGGTTTTAAATGACAGTCCGGACAAGGCATACTACAGTGTCACGAATGACGATATTCATCTTCCGCCAAAGGAAGTGTTTGATAATGACCATGCCTATAATTCAACACTTCTGCATGAGCTGTCACATGCAACAGGGGCAAAGAGCAGACTTGACCGTGTGCAGTCCGGAATCAGGAACACCTCAGACTATGCGGTTGAGGAACTTGTGGCAGAGATATCATCATGCTTTACCGGTGCTGATATCGGGCTGCAGTATGAGCCGGCAGAATTTAAGAATCATAAAGCCTATGTGCAGAGCTGGATAAGTGCGATAGAACAAAAGCAGGAAGTACTGTTTGAGGCTATCAGGCAGGCAGACAGGGCTGCAGATTATCTGCTTGAGAAGGGAGAGCTGCTTAAGGTGAATGAGAATGAAAATGAGAATGTAGAGGGGGTGATGGAGAACAGCACACAGTCTGTGGATAGTATGAGGACACCCGAAACTATCGTTATTAATAACGAACTTGAGATTGTCGAGCTTACAGGAAACCTTAAATTCAAAGACAGCGTTGGATATACAATGCCGGAAGGCTACTGCTTTATGCACCCTGATAAGGGGTACCTGGCATTTGCCGGAAATACCATGCCGTATATGCCTCTTGGTGGAAAGAATGCATTGCTTAATATACAGAAGGATGGAGGTTTTTTGAATTTTGACGATATGGCATGGGTTAAGCCGGTTGAAGAGCCGGTTGCGGCGCATAAGAGTGTTGAAGAAAAAGAGAAAGTTGGTGATAAAGTAAATGAGTATATTGAGTGTATGGTAAAAAATAATGATATCAGCAGCACTAAAAATTTTTATAAATATCTTGATGAAAAAAGAGAAAACTTAGCTGATTTGCTGAAGTGGCGTTCGTTGGGCGGTACAAGGCTTAATGAAAAGCTGCCTGAAGGGTATGAGCAGGCGTGCTTTGGGCTATTAAGGGAGTTTATGCCTGAAAAGGTTAAAGATTTTGAGCTTTCAAAGGAGTGTTACAAAGCCTTTAAAAAGGATGTGGAGGTCAACGGCTATCAGCCAACGGCATATCTTATGTCAAACTACTATTATATGATGGAGAAAAGGGGAAGAGAGACTCCGGCAGCTCTGTCGGAAATCTCCAAGGAGTATCTTGAGGGCAGCTCAGACCCATTAGTTAATAACATAGGAAATGAGCTCAAGGCGCAGGAGACTTTGCAGCTGCAGGAAATGGAGCAGTGCAGATAACATGAGTGAGGTGAACTCAGTTCACCTCACTTAGATGAAAGTCCAGAAGTGAACTGAGTTCACTTCCGGCGGAAAGGATGTGAAATGTATAACACCAGATTTATCATGTCGGATGGCTCTGTAATATACCCGGCATATCTTGACAGGGAAGATAAAGAGAAGCTGCGCAGCCAGCAGGGAAAGCAGAGGGAGTATCTAAGATGTGGGTGCAGGCTTGATAAAAACCTATATTACAGACTTTCAGAGGATTTAAAATTCTATCCCGAACACAACAACTATGAACATGATAAGTATTGCTGCCGGTACCGTGAGAACGGCAGGAACCGGAGAATAACAGCGTATATGTATGATGATTCATCGGATGAGATAACAGCGTTCTGCAGCTTTAATCCAAGATCGTTCAGCGATGGAGAAAAAAACGATCCGGATGACAATGAACAGGAAGAGACATCAGAGGAATTGCCGGAGGGAGAAGTCATAGTCGAAGGTGCTGCACCTGAAAAGGGTGATGTGAAGGAGAAGAAGGAGCCAAAGCTTGGAATGCCTGAGCTTATCAGAAGCCTCAATGTTGATACCTTTACGGATGCTGTAATGCATAATATAAAGTCCGAAAGCAGGGATTCATTTTCAAAGTCCGTTTACAAACGTATGAGGCATGTGCGGATAGCCAAAATGAAAAAGCCGATAGGTGAACTGTCACTTGAAACTGATGGTGTAAGATTTATATATCTTAAATATGCTGATACATACGAACAGACGGAAAAAGGTTATACGAAGTGTTATATAGATACGCTGGATTCTGATGGAAAAACGTATAGGAATCTTGTATATCCGGATGCACTGAGAAAAGCGGTGAAGGCGTTTGTGAAGGCATACGGCATAGAGCCGGATGGAAATACGATGATTGCCGGCTTTCAGTATGTTAAGAAAGGGCGTTCCGGGTATACCTACAGGATCATTGGAAGGCTGCATATATTTCAGGTATCAAGTAATGGCATATACAGTCGGACACTTGCTGAGCAGGGAATATACAACGCGCTGGAAGACATTGTATCGAAAAATAGAGATATATGGTATATGATTCCTCCGGAGGATCCGAATGTGGCTGCAATTGTTTATGTTGAAGGACAGCCTAAAAGCTTAGTCCTGGCAGTCCGCTCAAAAGCGGACCAGGTTATATCATATGACACTGAGCAATATGTTCTTGGGGTTGCAGACAATCCGGATATGATAACCGCAGACAGTATAAGACAGTCTTTACAATGAATGTCAAATGCCCTGAAACATGCATGAAATGGGGCTTTTCGCGGATGTCGACAATTTTGTAATAAATGTCGACACTATTATTGTAGCGTTTTCATACCAATTGTGCTATCATTAAATCACAAGGAAGGGGGACTGATATATGAATGTTTCAACAGATTGTGTTTTAGTGAACGAAATGCTACAGGATGAGCGCGATGAGCTCTATGAAAGACTTGTCCTGTTAAGGAAAAGGACAGGAATGTCGGTTAGGGAGTTTGCAGAGTTCGCGGGAATTCCGGAGAATACATATAGGACATACGAGGCAAAGAATCCAAGGTATCGTAATCACCTGAAGAGTTATGTTATAGACCTTTTAGAGTACAAGCTCACGATGGAAGGAAAGCTTCCTGGAACTAACGGCAATAATGTTATTGACTGGATGGAGAGAATCTATAACATGCTTGCAGTCAGCTATGAGTTCAGACCGGTGCGGAAAGTGAGCTTCATCGATGGCAGAACACAGGAAAAGGAGAGTTAGTAAATGGTATCATTCTTAAATTCAATCGACGATGAAAAGAAAGCTGTTATGAAGATGGAAATACGCTATAAAAAGGCCGAAAGCGAAAGAGAGCAGCGTTCACTGAATAATCTGATTAAAGTAGTTGATGGGATATTTAGGGATTGTGGAATATCAAAGAAAGAGGGGAATCATGTGTATATTGGAAATGGTGATGAGCATGATTATGCACGGTTTGGAATGGTGTATGAGGCTTTGAATGGGTGGATTGCTTTTTTAAAAAGAGTAGAAATATGGAATTTTCATAATGAATATGGTGAATCAGAGGATTTTGCTACTTCATGCAAGGAGAAAGCAGGCATTTTATGACAGAAGCCAGAAAAGAGTTTACGTTTGATTTGAATACGCAGGCTCTTAAAGAGGTATTTGGAGAAAAATCATACACAAAAGCGTACAATGAATTATACGATTTTTTTTGTAGAAAACATGGATTTGAACATAGGCAAGGGTCGGTGTATTGTTCAAATGAATTAATGAATGATAAAAAAGTATATGATTTAGTAAGTGAGCTAAGAAGAGAATGTGCCTGGATTGTAAAATGTGTAACCAGAATGGATGTTGCAGATATAGGGAATATTCATGAATTGACCGAATGGATTACAAGCGAAGCTGTTGAGAAAATCAAGCAGGAACAGATAATATCACAATTGTTTCGTAATGCAAAATACTATGGTTTTGTTCTATCACATAAACTTATCGAAAATTACAAAGCGTTATTAGAGTCCAGAGGCGATATTGTTTCACTTGAAGAAATATCTGATGAATATCGTTCGCACAGCACAGATAAGTTAATAAATGCGATAGGGGATGAACTTAAGGCACAGGAATTACAGCACATCAGTGAAATGAGCGATACACCGGAAATATAATGAAAGGTGAATGTGAATGATTTATATTAAAAGTTATAAGTATTTAGGTTATTTGCTTTTAATGCTATTAGGAATAGCCTTTATAGTATTAATGGCTATATATGGCGTGTATGTAGTTTTAATATATAGTTTTTTTATCTTACTGGCGCTTTGCCTTGTTTGTTATTGTGTGGGAGTAGTTTGTTTGCCGGTTTATTTTATGTTTTATTTATTAAAAAGGACGTTTGGATTCAAAAGCAGGAAGGAGATAAAAAATTGCAAAGAACAACAAACACAACTGTAGTAGCAAAGAAAAGGCTTGTGCGTTATAATGAAGGTGCACAGATGTACAGTATAGGAAGAAACAAGTTTCAGCAGTTGGCAAAGGATGCACATGCGATTTTGAAAATAGGGCGTATCGTATTAGTTGATCTTGATATTTTTGATAAATATCTTGAAACTTTTAGGGTTGAGAGGTAGTGAAATGTTTCTTTCCAAATGAGAGGAAAATATGGCTGTATCAAGAAAAGACAATAAAGGGCGCGTCCTTAGAAAGGGCGAGACGCAGCGGAGCCGTGATAAAATGTATGTGTATACATATACAGGTGCCGATGGAAAGCGACACAGCATATATAATAAAGACATTACGAAGCTTCGTGAAAGGGAAGATAGGCTGATAAAAGCACTGTTGGATGGTATGGATATGTCGGGTGTCAATACCCTTGACAGTGTGTTTGACAAATATATTACGTTCAAATCAGGAATTAAGGCTGATACAATAGAGTATTATACTTATATGTATAATCATTATGTTAGAGGATGTCTGATAAGCCGAAAGAGGATAGAGGATGTTGTCTATTCTGATTTGCTTAGGCATTATCAATATCTTCTCAATGAACGTAAGCTAAAGATATCATCTGTAGAAGTTGTTCAGGCAATAATTCATCAGACGTTTAAGTTTGCCGTAAAAGACAATCTTATAAGAAATAATCCAAGCGATGATATAATGTCGGATGTCAAATACACAGATGAACAGAGTCCATTAAAAAAACATGCGCTCACTCCGGAACAGCAGCAGGCTTTTATCAGATATATTGAAAGAAATATCGATTTCTGTTACATAGTTCCAATAATTAAATTCCTGATGGGAACAGGCTGCCGTATTGGCGAAGCAATTGGTCTTACGTGGTCAGATATAAATTTGGACAAGCGGATAATTACTATAAACCACACTTTGAAGTATTATGGAAGGAAGGGTTTTGGTGCAGTTACACCCAAAACCGCAGCCGGAGTAAGAACTATTCCGATGATGAAATCAGTCTATAATATTTTGAGTGAGGAATACAGATTACAACAGGAGAATGGTGGTTGTAATTTAGTGGTAGATGGTTTAAAAGGTTTTATATTTATGAATCCTCATGGTGGTTTATATAAATCAGAAACCGTGAATGAGGCTATCAAAAAGGCATACATGGCTTACAATGAAGAAGAAATGGCAAAGGCATTATCAGAGAACCGTGAGCCGTTGTTGCTACCACATTTCACAGCGCATAACCTGAGACACACGTTTTGCTCCAGGCTGTGTGAGAATGAGCCGAATTTAAAGCTGATACAGTCTATTATGGGTCATTCAAGCATACAGACCACAATGGATATCTATACAGAGATAAATGAAAATAAAAAGAAGGAGGCGATGCAGAATTTATCTGATAAACTAAATATATTTTAGGAAAGTGTCCGGAATTCACATGGGGTACGACAAGAGTATGACTTTTTTATAAATTATCATCAACATTAAGGACTTTATCTAAAACAATAAACCTCAGCAATTAAACGTCTTTAAAGCATAATGGATGTAGTTAAATTAAATTGTTTTTTTATGCGAATTTAAAAATTTTTTATATTTTTTTAATTGTTTCGTGAATATTTGAACACATTTTGCATATATATTTAGGGATAAAGATATTATCAGGCGTACTGTATCATCCTTTACAGATAAAAATGAGTATACAGGGTGATGCCGCCAAAAATGAAGGGAGAAACAGAAGAATGCTTGACAAAGTAATTGAAAACAACAGGGTAACTATCATAGGAGAGGTTGTATCAGACTTCACCTACAGCCATGAGGTCTTTGGGGAGGGATTCTACATGGTTGACATCGCGGTAAATCGACTCAGCAACAGCGTGGATATTATTCCACTTATGGTTTCTGAGAGGCTGGTCGATGTGACGGAGGATTATCGTGGAATGATTATCGAGGCTACAGGGCAGTTCCGTTCCTATAACCGCCACGAGGAGAATCATAACCGTCTTGTTCTTTCCATTTTTGCAAGGGAATTTGCTGTAGCGGAGGAGACACAGGAGGCTACCAATACCAATCAGATATTCCTTGACGGATATATCTGCAAGCCGCCTGTATACAGAAAGACTCCTCTTGGAAGAGAGATTGCGGATATTCTTATCGCAGTCAACCGTCCGTATGGCAAGTCGGACTACATACCTTGCATTGCTTGGGGACGTAACGCAAGATATGCAGCGGGCTTCAAGATTGGTGAACACATCCGTATATGGGGACGCGTTCAGAGCAGAGAGTATACCAAGAAGCTTGATGAGGATACCCAGATTAAGAGAACAGCTTACGAGGTTTCGGTAAGCAAAATTGAATGTGTTGATGAGGATAATGAACAGGAGTAAAAAGCAAGATATGAGTAACGCATGGCAATGGATTGATAGAATATAGTATTAATATCGGTTACAATTACCCTAGAAAGATATCAGGAGGTAATTTATGGTAACCGCAAAGAATCCTATTTTAACCGGTTTTTATCCGGATCCGTCCATCTGCAGGGCAGGGGATGATTTTTATATTGTTAATTCAAGCTTTGTATATGCACCCGGTGTGCCGATATTCCACAGCAGGGATCTGGCACATTGGGAGCAGATTGGAAATGTTCTTGACAGGGAAGAACAGCTTCCGGTAGTCGGAAGCGAGATTTCGCGTGGAATATTTGCACCTACAATAAGATACCATGAGGGAACATACTATATGATAACCACCAACGTAAGTCATGGGGGTAATTTTATTGTAACGGCCGACAGACCGGAAGGACCATGGTCGAAACCATATTACATTGAGAATGCGCCGGGAATAGACCCGAGTCTTTTCTTTGATGACGATGGTAAGTGCTACTATTGTGGAACAAGACCGAATCCTGAGGGGGTAAGATATAACGGTGACTGGGAGATATGGGTGCAGGAGCTTGATATTGCATCCATGAAGCTTGTAGGACAGAGTATGGCAATCTGGAAGGGTGCGGTCAAGGATGTTATCTGGCCTGAGGGACCTCATATTTATAAAATAGGTGAATACTATTACCTTATGCATGCAGAGGGTGGAACAGGTCCTGAGCACAGTATAAGTGTTGCAAGGAGTAAAGAACTGTTTAAGTGGTTTGAGGGATGTCCGAGAAACCCTATCTTCACACATAGAAATCTTGGAATGGACTATCCTGTTATATATGCAGGACATGGAGACCTTGTTGATGATGGCAAGGGAAACTGGTATGTTGTCATGCTCGCCTCAAGACCGTGTATGAAGCACAGCAGCATGGGAAGAGAGACGTTCCTTGCCAAGGTAACATGGGAGAATGGCTGGCCGGTTATTGCACCGGGAGTAGGGCATCTTGAGGATGAAGTTGAAATTCCTCTTGATGAATATCGTTTTCCGAAGGAAGCAGGACTGTCTGATTATATTGATTTCTGGGGCGATGTGCTTGATGACAGACTTGTGGGTATAGGAAAGCGGGATTCGCAGATATACTCACTCACTGAGAGAAAAGGTATGCTGCGCCTTTACAACAGGGAGCAGAAGATAACAGAGCTTACATATCCGTCATATCTTGCACTCAGACAGAAGAGTTATCACTTTGAAATTGAAACAGGTGTTGACTTTACTCCTGAGAATGAAAACGAGACGGCGGGTATTGTCTTATTCCAGAACCATGAGAATAACCTCCGTGTTGAGATTTGCCGTAGAGCAGGTAACAGGCATATAATAATAACAAGCTGCATACACGCAGGTGAATCTGAAGTTGCGGATATCGTACTGCCGGACAACAACAATATTGTCAAGATAAAGTTAAGGTGCGAATCACAGAAGGCAGTTGTGTGGACAGAGGCAGGCGAAGGCTATGTCATGGCTGCGAAGGATATTGACCTGCTTCCGTATACAACAGAAGAGGCAGGCGGATTTGTTGGCTGTACAGTAGGAATGTATGCCTCTTCTAATGGAGCTTCAAGCAGCAACCATGCTGACTTTGGATGGTTAAGTATGCAGACCTTATAATTTATTATTGTGATAATAAGTCAATTAATCCGGGAAGATTTCAAGTCAGCATTTTAAAGAAAAGCGTTAAACGAAATGTAAATCAGTTCTCTTGCACATTTATCTGATACGTGATAATATCTACAATATATTGCCACGTTTCAGAGTGGATGTACCAATAATGGCAGGAGGGCTGATTTTTTTGAGCGAATATGTTTTTTTGTTTGACCTTGATGCGACAATCACAAGGACTGAGATATTACCTGAGATAGCGATAAAGATAGATAAACAGCAGCAGATGAGAGAATTGACTGAAAAGACGATGACCGGTGAGATTCCGTTTGACCATAGTTTTTTAGAGAGGGTTAAGCTGCTTTCAGAGATTCCGGTAAGCACCGTGAGAAAAATTATCGCAGGTGTGCCGCTTAATGAGAAGCTTGTGGAATTTATCCGTGAAAACAGGGAGCGCTGCTATGTAGTTACCGGAAATCTTGATGTGTGGATTAAGGAGCTTATGACGGAGCTTGGAATGGATGGCCATTATTTCTGCTCTAAGGCTGCTGTTGAGAATGATAAGATTGTAAGCGTGGATTATGTGGTTGACAAGGCAGAAGTGGTAAGGAAATTTGGAAATAAGCCGTTTGTCGCTGTCGGAGATGGCAATAATGATGCCCAGATGATAGCTGCTGCTGAGGTGGGAATTGGCTTTGGTGGTGTGAGGAATATTGCACCCGCAGTTTTAAAGTGTGCAACACATGCAACATATTCGGAGGATAGATTATGTCAGTTTCTAAGACAATTGTTATAAGCTGTGCCGGAATGGGTACCAGGCTTGGAATAGGTTCAACCAAGGCACTTATTGATATAGATGGTAAGCCGCTTATTATAAGACAACTTGAGCTTCTAAAGGATTTTGACGATATCAGGATTGTAGTGGGATACCAGATGGAAAAGGTCATTGAGGTTGTGAATTCATACCGTAAGGATATCCTATTCGTATTTAACCATGATTACAGGAATACCGGAACAGGGGGAAGCTTCTCGCGTGCAATCAAGCATGCGGCAGAGCTTGTTGTGTCACTTGACGGAGACCTTTTGGTTCATCCGGATGACCTTATGCGTGTTTTACATTCAGATAAGGAATGTGTGTGCGGAGCTGTTCCATGTACAGAGGATCCGATGCTTATGAAGACGCTCACACAGAATGGGCAGATATATGGTGTAGGATTTTCAAGAGAAGAGGGTGAGTACGAGTGGACAGGTCTTGCACAGGTAAAGACCGCAAGACTTACTCCGGGAGATCACCATGTATGCGATATGATGGTTCCGCTTCTTCCGCTCCCGATGGAACTTATCAGAACCAAGGAAATTGATACAATGGCAGACTATGAACATGCTGTGGCATGGGTCAAGAGCGGGTATGCTGATTAGACAGTTATATATATGGAGGAACACAGATGCAGGCTGTAATACTTGCTGCCGGAATGGGCAGAAGACTCAAGGAACATACAAAGGACAAGACCAAGTGCATGGTCAATGTGGGAGGTCAGACAATAATCGAGAGGGGACTTAGAATCTTAGATGCTAAGGGTCTGTCCCGGATTGTTATTGTTACAGGTTATAAGAGTGAAGGTCTGACGGAACACGTTAATTCCCTTAAGCTTTCTACGCCGGTTGTATATATAAACAATAGCGAATATGAAAATACAAGTAACCTGTATTCGCTTAATCTCGCAGGAGAGTATCTCAAGGAGGATGACACTCTTGTGATTGAATCGGATATTGTTTATGAAGCTGCTGTGATTGACAGGATATTAGAGTCTGATGAGGAGTGCCTTACATTCGTTTCACGTCCTAAGCCATGGATGGATGGCTCAATTGTGACACTTGATGGGGACAGCTATATCAATGATTTTATAGGAGCCGATAATTTTGCTTTCCAGAATATGGACAGCTATTATAAGACCGTAAGCATGTACAAGCTGTCAAAAAATTACCTTAACAATGTATACCTTCCGCTTCTCGCTGCGTATGTTCAGGCATGGGGAAATAAGACACATTATGAGTCGGCTCTCAAGGTGGTTGCATTCAAGGAGCAGAGAGTATTAAAAGCAATCGTTTTGGAGAATGAGAAGTGGTATGAGATAAATGATATTCAGGATATAGATATTGCAGAGAGCATATTCGCAGAGGGCGATGAGAAGCTTACCAGGTACATGAAGCGTTTCGGCGGCTATTGGAGATATGAGGGAATGTACGATTTCTGTTACCTTGTCAATCCCTTCTTCCCTAATCAGAGATTTATGGACGAGATGAAGGCTAACTTTGAGACACTGATAAGAGAATACCCTTCCGGCATGGCGGTAAACAGTCTTCTTGCCGCGAAATATTTTGAGTTAAGACCTGAGCAGGTGTGTGTAGGAAACGGTACTGCGGAGCTTATTAAGTCCCTTATGGAGAATTTTTCAGGAAATATAGGTCTTATATATCCTACCTTTGAAGAGTATCCGCACAGAAAAAAGAAGGAACAGTTAGTACCGTTCTGGGTAATCAATGAGGATTTCACATATACGGTCGATGACATCATGGATTTCTACAAGGATAAGGATATTCAGGCAATTGTACTTGTAAACCCTGATAATCCGTCTGGACATTTTATAATGAGGGATGATATACTCCGTCTCGAAGAGTGGGCTGCAGGGAGAGGGGTGAACATAATTGTTGATGAGTCATTTGTGGACTTTGCAGACATTCCGGAGCAGACATTGCTCACACAGAGCATCATAGATGAGCATAAGCATCTTATTGTGCTTAAGAGTATTTCCAAGTCCTTCGGAGTTCCGGGGCTTCGCCTTGGTATAATCGCATCGGCAGATTCAGATATGATTGCCGCAATGAAAAAGGATGTCTCTATATGGAATATCAATTCATTTGCGGAATACTATATGCAGATAATTGAAAAGTACAAGACTGACTATGAGGAGGCAATGAGCAGGTTCATGGATGTCAGGAAGCGATATGTTGATAAGCTTACGAAGATTCCGGCACTCAGGGTATTTCCTTCTCAGGCGAATTACATTATGTGTCATCTTGAAAATGGTATGTCATCAAGAAAGCTTGCAGATATAATGCTTAATAAATATAATATTCTTATAAAGGATCTTTCAACCAAGGAAGGACTTAACGGAGGAAATTATATAAGACTGTCCGTTAAGACCGATGAGGAGAATGATGTGGTGGTGAGGGTTCTCAGCGAGCTTTTATAAAATTAACCATTATGATAAGTATGCAATTGTGAAGCTCATACCTAATTACGATAAATTATAAAAGGAGGTCTTTCCTATGAAACGGCTGTTATTTATTTTTAATCCATGGTCGGGTAAAGCGCATGTCAAGGACCATCTTTTTGAGATCACAGACGAGTTTGCCAAAGCAGGTTATCTTGTCACGGTCTATCCGACACAGCGTTCAAGAGATTGCTATGAGTATCTGCTGAAGTGCGCGGGTGAATATGACGTGATAGTATGCAGTGGCGGAGATGGGACACTTAATGAAGCGGTTGCAGGTATGATAGACAGCGGGTGTGACAGACCGATGGGCTATATACCGAGTGGAAGTACCAATGATTTTGCGTCAAGTCTTCTTATTCCGAAGACGGTCTCACATGCAGTAAAAAATATCATAGAGGGAACGCAGTATTTGTGCGATGTAGGTTCGTTCAACGGACGCTGGTTCAATTATGTGGCGGCATTTGGAATTTTTACAGAGGTTTCGTATGCTACACCACAGCAGCTTAAAAACACATTCGGGCATCAGGCATACATCATCGAGAGTGTCAAAAGCTTCGCCAGCCTTAAGTCATACCAGCTTAAGGTGCAGATGGGTGACATGGTTATAGAGGACAAGTTCATATATGGAATGGTCGCTAATTCAAAATCGGTCGGAGGCATGAAGGGACTTACGGGAAAAGAAATTAAGCTTGACGATGGATTATTTGAGGTTATACTTATAAAGGGACCGAAAAATCCCGTTGAATTCCAGACTATGTTTAACGGCTTTATTTTTCAGAATGACAACAGTATGGTAATGCATTTTAAATGCAGTGATATTTCATTCACAAGTGAAGAACAGATACCATGGGTGTTAGACGGTGAGTTCGGTGGGAACCAGACGAAGGTAAATATTCGTGTGGAGAACAAAAAGGTCAGATATCTGCTTGCAAAACATCCGTAAATGTGGTAGTTTTATGCAGAAAATGAAAAAGAAAAGAGTCTAAATGAAAGAAGGAGGAATCGACATGGCAAACGCTAGAGCAGCTAAGAAGGCAGCAAGGGCAAAGGAAGCCCAGACAAAGGCAGCTGAGGTTAAGGCAGCAGAGGCAGCAACAGAGGTTAAGGCAGAGGAGCCACAGACAGTTGAGGTTAAGGAAGCAGAGGTTAAGGCCGAGGCTCCCGCAGCAGAACCTGTGGCAGAGGTTAAAGAGGCTGATAAGACAGAGGTTAAGGCTGAGGCAGAAGAGGTAAAGCCTGTAAAGAAGGTAGGAAGACCTAAGAAGACCGCAGTTCAGGAAGCTCCTAAGGCAGCAAAGAAGGCTAAGGAAGCTAAGAATGAGGCAACTAAGGCTGAGGTAGCAGGTGTCAATGTGGTTGTAGAATTCAACGGCACACAGCGCAAGGTTGACGAGATTGTTGATAAGATTAAGAATGAGTGGGTTGCTGCCGGACACAGACTTTCAAGCATCAAGTCACTTGATGTATATATTAAGCCTGAGGATTACACAGCATACTATGTAATTAACGGTAAGGTTACGGGCAAGGTCTGGATGTAAAGTCAGACTACATAATGATTTTAAAAGCCGTATGGATTGAAGCCATACGGCTTTTTGCATGAGCTGTTTTATAGCTCATGAGCTGTTTTACAGCTCATGGGTTGTTTTACAGCGGAGCAAAATTACCTTTTGACTCTCACAGCTTAATATTTATCAGGCATGTTACTGAATAAATTATGTCGGTTTTATATTTAAAATTTCCGTCTTAGACATTTGGGTGGTTCACAAATGAGATATTTTGCAGTATTATATAATTAGTTTTAGTGTGATAAAGTTAAAAAAGAGTATTTACATGGGGCGGAGGAACAGAGGATGAAGGTAAAAAGGTGGTATACAATCATGTTGTTTGCAGCGGCATGTCTGGCGGTGAACTGCGCAGGAAAATTTATGGCACTTGGACTGCAGCTCCCGCTGTGGCTTGACTCATTTGGAACAGTGCTTGCGGCGTATGTTTTAGGACCTGTCTGTGGTGCAATGGTTGGCATGACAGGCAATATAATCTATTCGATTGTCAACTCGTGGGACAGTGCTATATATGCCCTTGTGAGTGCGATGGTGGGAATAACTGTGGGGATTTGTGCCCAAAAGGGATATCTTAAGAGCCTCTTCGGAGCTCTTTCAGTGAGCTTTCTTGTGACTGTTCTTTCAGTCTTCATTTCGGTTCCACTTAATTTCAGGTTTTCAGGTGGATATACACAGAATATATGGGGCGATGGGATTATTGAGGCTATGAAAAAAATAGGCTTCAATAAATTTTTCAGCTGCTGTATAGGACAATTTTATCTTGATTTCCTTGACAAGGTTATAACGGTGCTTGCCCTGTATCTTGCTGTGAAGCATTATGGGATTTATAAGGAAAAATACCGTGGAAAGAAATTTTCCTTCAGGCAGAAAAATGTATCACGGCTTGTGACAGTGTTTCTGATGAGCAGCATGCTTGCAGGAGCAGTTTTTGCCGGCAGCGTCAGCGCGGATGACCATACATGTGTGGGGACTTCGCAGGATGACAGTGCGGATACGGAAAATTATAATGATTATCTTCAAACTGTATATGGCAGGGAGAATGGTATTCCCGGAGGATGTGCCAACGATATTGCCCAGACTAATGATGGTGTGCTGTGGTTCGGAACCTACGGAGGACTTTACAGGTACAATGGAAGCGAATTCAAATGGATGGACGGATATGAGTCTGTAAAGACTGTGAACTGCCTTTATAAGGATGAGGAAGGAAGACTGTGGATAGGTACCAATGACAATGGAATTTCCATAATAATAAATGATACATTGACGAATGTGATATCCAAGGAGGATGGTCTGGCTGCCGATTCTGTGCGCTGTATAACCCAGAGTACGGACGGAGATTACTATGTCGGAACCACGGGCGAGCTGTCAATCGTTACTCTTGCAGGTGGTCTGTCTGTAAAGAGTACCGTGCATGACATAACATACGCAAGGTGTATTGATGCAGATTCCAATGGTGATGTTGCCGTTGTCACGGACAAAGGATTGCTGTATCTGCTTAACAGCGGAAGAATAATAAATATGCGCCTTCCCGATGGCACAGACAGTTATACATGCTGCCGGTATTATGGTGGCAGGCTATATGCCGGAACATCAGAAAACGAAATACAAATCTATTCTACAGATAATGGAGAGCTTGTCTGCGAGAAGAAGGTTGAATGTGGAGATATAAAGAATATAAAATCGCTATGCTTTAGTGAGGACGGCACCATGTTTATCTGTGCCGACAATGGGATAGCATATTTTGCCGCAGATGGAAAATATGAGACAATAAGCGCAGCAGCATTTAACAGCTCAATAGATCACATGCTCATAGATTATCAGGGAAATCTCTGGTTTACCTCATCAAGACTCGGAGTTATGAGAATGTGCAAATCTATCTTTAAAAGATATGATTATGGTGCGTACATGGGTGATGAGGTTGTAAACTCAACAGCTGAAAGAGCGGGCTTAATATACATTGGAACGGACAGTGGGCTTATAATATCTGATAGCTGTTCCGATAAAAATATTTCTAATGCCCTGACGGATAAGCTTGCCGGTGTGCGTATAAGGTGTGTGTATAATGATGGGCATGATAACCTGTGGATATGTACGTCCGGCAGTGGTATATATATGTCTTCGCCGGATGGAGAAATACATGTATATGACAGCGATAATGGGACGAGCGGGAATAAATTCAGAACAATTACAGCACTGTCGGATGGCTCAATGCTCGCCGCTGGGGATGCGGGTCTTACCTTTATAAGGGATGGAAGGGTACAGAAAAATATAGGATATTCCGAGGGAATGGAAAATTCTAAGGTACTGTGTGTGCTTGAGAGGGAAGCCGGCGTGTATTTTGCCGGGACGGATGGAAACGGCATAGATGTGATAAAGGACGGTAAGGTGATTGATAATTACGGAAAAGATGACGGACTAAGCTCAGAGGTAATTCTGAGACTGGTCGAGGACAAGTCCGGGACAGGTGTCTTTATAGTGACAAGCAACAATATATGCTATATGGACAGCGATGGTATAAGAATACTTAACAATTTTCCGTACTACAACAATTATGATATTGTTGATGGAGATAATGGAGTTCTGTACGTGTTAAGCTCAGCAGGTATATATATCGTTGACAAGGCGGAGCTGCTAAGCGGAAAAGCCTTGGAGTATAAGCTTCTTTGCAGTGATTCGGGGCTTATGGAGGCACTCACTCCGAATGCATGGAACCATATTGATGATGACAATAACCTCTATCTTTCGACGGATACAGGAGTTGTGTGTATGAATCTTAATAATTATGAGGTATCGATACGTTCCTACAGAATGCAGATGAAGGCTATAGAGCTTGACGATGTGGGATATATCATTGAAAACGGTGACGATATTCACATCGGAAGCGGTGTGCAGAAGGTTCAGATATTTCCGGAGATAATAAATTATTCAGTCAATACACCTTATGTCAGCGTATACCTTGAGGGCTATGATGAGAAGCCGAGTGTGATGCTGCAGAGCGAACTGTCGGGAGTGATATATACCGGACTTCCGATAGGAACATATACATTTCATCTTGCGGTATTAGACAGCAGGGGAAAAAATGTTGTTGTTGAAAACACATACACATTGATAAAGGATGCGGAAATCTATGACCACTGGTGGTTTATATTCTACATGGTTACAGTGTTTGCAATTGCTGTTGCATATCTTACATGGCTGGTTTTCAGAACCCAGTTCCAGAAAGCACTGAATCTTCAGAGGAAGGAGCTTGAGCTGGCGAGAACACAGCTTGAAATGGGAAATGAAACAGTGCTTACAATTGCAAGGACGGTGGATGCGAAGGATGTGAATACAAGCCAGCATTCTGCGCGTGTGGCAGAGTATTCGGTGCTTATAGCGGAGGAGCTGGGCTATGATGAGAAGAGTAAGGAACAGTTAAGAAAGGCGGCCCTGCTTCATGATATTGGCAAGATAGGCATTCCGGACAGAATACTAAACAAGCCGGAAAGACTAACAGATGAGGAATATGCCATTATGAAGTCACATGTGGTAAAGGGAGCTGAGATACTTAAGAGCTTTACCTTGATAGAGCATGTTGAGGAAGGAGCGCTCTACCACCACGAAAGATATGACGGCAAGGGGTATGTGCATGGGTTAAAGGGCGAGGAGATTCCGTTAAATGCGAGAATTATCGGAATAGCCGATACCTTCGATGCGATGACAGCCAACAGAATTTACAGAAAGCAGCTTGACATGGACTATGTGCTTAATGAACTGAAAAAGGGAAGAGGAACACAGTTTGACCCTGAGCTTGTGGATATTATGCTGCGGCTTATAGCTGACGGAAAAATTGATATCCGAAGTCTGTATGAAGATAAACAAAATGGAGTACAGGGGGAAAGAACATGAAAAAGACATATATTATAACTTTTCTTACATGTGCTGTGTCAATCGCACTGGTACTTATGCTTACAGGTATTTTCAGAAAGGATGCCGACAGCACGGTGAAGGTCGGATTTATCTATGTAGGCGATGCAAGTACAGGATATACAGGTAATTTCATTGCTGCGCAGAAGGAGCTTGAGACACTGTATCAGGACAGGGTGGAGATAATGGCGATGTACAATGTGGCTGAGGGGACGGAAGGGGAGTACCTTCAGGGACTGGTTGATGCAGGCTGTGACATTATTTTTTCCACAAGCTACAATTATGGTATTACAACAAAAGAATTTGCACAGCGGTATCCGGATATTGAATTTTGCATGGCGACCTGCAGCAATGCAAATGAGGAGCCTTATCTTGAGAATTACCACACCTTCATGGGTGCGATATACGAGGGAAGGTATGCATCAGGTGTAGCAGCAGGCATGAAGCTTAAGGAGCTGCTTGACTCAGGGGTGATTACAGCTGAGCAGGCGAGAATCGGATATGTAGGCGCATATCCTTATGCCGAGGTTATATCGGGATATACAGCGTTTCTGCTGGGAGTGCGTTCTGTAGTAGAGAATGCCGTGATGACGGTTAAGTATACATATAAATGGAACGATTATCTGCTCGAAAAGAAATATGCAAGAGAACTTATTGATGAGGGCTGTGTTATTATATCACAGCATTCCGATACCGCCGGACCTGCCATTGCGTGTGAGGAGACAGATGTAGCTGTTCCGGTGTATCTGATAAGCTACAACGAGAGCATGTCCGACATTGCACCTACAACCTACATAACCGGGTGTAAAATCAACTGGAAGCCTTATGTGACAGGTGCTGTGGCTGCTGTCCTTGGCGGTAAATCCATAGAAAAAACGGTGAAGGGACATGTAGTCGGAAATGATATTGGTGCAGGATTTGACCAGGGCTGGGTAGAGATGCTTAAAATAAATGATGTAGTTGCCGCTAAGGGCACCGCAGAGAAGCTGGAGGAGGTTATAGAGGACTTTAAAAAAGGGAAAATACAGGTTTTTAAAGGAAATTATATAGGAATCAATGTGGATGATCCGGATGATATATATGATTTGTCGGGTGGGTACAGGGAGAATGATAATTGCTCAGCACCTACATTTAAGTATATTTTACAGGATATAATCACAGTAGAGGAGTAGGAAAAGCGTATATAAGTTTCTCTTGAATTAATGTGATGTTATGATAGAATTATACAAGTAAAAATATATGAGCGGAATGGAGATATTATGTCTGGTTCAACATTTGGTAATATATTCAGAATAAGCACCTGGGGTGAATCCCACGGTAAGGCATTAGGTGTTGTGATTGACGGCTGTCCCGCAGGGCTTGAGCTATGTGAAGATGACATACAGGTATTCCTTGACAGAAGAAAGCCGGGTCAGTCAAGGTATGTTACACAGCGCAGGGAGAGTGACAGTGTCGAGATACTTTCAGGTGTGTTCGAGGGAAAGACAACGGGAACTCCTATTTCACTTATGGTTCGGAATGAGTCACAGCGTTCGGCAGATTACTCAGAGATAGCAGGGTATTACAGACCGGGACATGCAGACTATACCTTTGATGAGAAGTACGGTTTCAGGGATTACAGAGGCGGAGGACGTTCATCAGGCCGTGAGACGATCGGAAGGGTGGCGGCAGGAGCTGTTGCCGTGAAGCTTTTAGGACAGATGGGCATTGAGCTGTATGCCTATGCAAGCGCCATAGGTGGCATAGCGATGGACAGAGACTCATTTAATCTTGAGGAGAGGGACAACAATCCGTTTGCAATGCCGGATGCCGGGGCAGCACTCAGGATAAAGAAGTATGCCGACAGGAAGCTTGAAGAGTGTAATTCCATGGGCGGAATCATAGAGTGTGTGGTAAAGAACATGCCTGCAGGAATAGGGGAGCCGGTTTTCGATAAGCTGGATGCGAACCTTGCCAAGGCGATTATGTCAATAGGGGCTGTCAAGGGTGTTGAGATTGGTGATGGCTTCGCAGCTGCGGACAGCACAGGACTTGAGAATAATGATGCATTCAGAATGAAGGATGGACACATTGTAAAGCAGACAAATCATGCCGGAGGAATATTAGGCGGCATGAGCGATGGCTCAGATATTATTCTGAGGGCGGCAGTCAAGCCGACTCCGTCAATTGCAGCCACACAGCATACAGTGAACAAGGCCGGTGAGGAGATTGATATTTCCATACATGGAAGACATGACCCGATGATTGTGCCAAGGGCGGTTGTTGTTGTTGAGGCGATGACGGCGATAACGCTTGTCGATATGCTGTTCATGGGAATGACAAGCAGACTTGACAGAATAGTGGATTTTTATAAAAGATAGTGAATCACAGCATTCAGAATGAAATTGCAGTAAACAGTTTTTGGAGGAAATTTTATAATATGTATGAATTATTGACAACAGACGGAATGGCTAAGAGGGGAACCTTCCACACCGTTCACGGAACAGTGCAGACACCGCTTTTTATGAATGTCGGCACTGCTGCAGCTATAAAGGGAGCTGTTGCTACAACGGATCTTAAGGAGATTGGTACACAGGTGGAGTTATCCAACACCTACCATCTTCATGTAAGACCGGGTGATAAGATTGTAAAGCAGATGGGCGGACTTCACAGGTTTATGAACTGGGACAGACCGATACTCACGGATTCAGGCGGATTTCAGGTATTTTCACTTGCAAGCCTTCGTAAGATTAAGGAGGAGGGTGTATATTTTAACTCTCATATAGATGGAAGAAAGATTTTCATGGGGCCGGAGGAGAGCATGCAGATACAGTCGAACCTTGCCTCAACCATCGCGATGGCATTCGATGAGTGTCCTCCACATCCTGCCACAAGAGAGTATATGCAGAATTCCGTTGACAGAACTACAAGATGGCTTCATCGCTGTAAGGCAGAGATGACACGTCTTAACGGTCTGGAGGATACAATCAATAAGCACCAGATGCTGTTTGGCATCAATCAGGGCGGAACCTTTGAGGACATAAGAATAGAGCATGCAAAGGCTATATCGGAGCTTGAACTTGACGGTTATGCACTTGGAGGTCTTGCTGTAGGTGAAAGCCATGCAGATATGTACAATATAATCGAGAAGACCACGCCTTACCTTCCAAAGAATAAGCCGACATACCTTATGGGTGTCGGGACACCGGCTAATATTCTTGAGTCGGTTGACAGAGGTGTTGATTTCTTCGACTGTGTCTATCCTTCAAGGAACGGAAGACATGGGCATGTATATACACACAGGGGAAAGATTAATCTTTTCAATGCGCAGTATGAGCTTGACAATGAGCCTATCGAGGAGGGCTGCGGCTGTCCTGCGTGCAGGAATTATAGTAAGGCATATATAAGACATCTCCTCAAGGCGAAGGAGATGCTTGGAATGCGTCTGTGCGTTCTTCACAATCTGTATTTTTACAACCACCTCATGGAGGACATAAGATTGGCTATTGAGGAGCACAGATATGGGGAATTCAAGCGCCGGACTCTTTATGGGCTTCAGGAGCTTGACGGAAATATTTATCTGTAAGGGGATAGGTGAGTATTATGCTGGATTCGACGAAACGGAATGTTGTAAATTCACTGCTTACGCTATTAGACGAGAAACCGATGGATGATATTACCATATCGGAACTCACACAGATGGCAGGAATCTCAAGAATGACCTTCTATAGGAATTATAGCTGCAAGGAGGATATTCTCTCAGAGCACTTCAAGGATGTGCTCAAGCAGTATAAGCTGGATATGGGTGATGAGTTCGGCAAGGGAAATTATTACGACAAGAAGAATATAATTCATTGCTTTCAGTACTTTTACGAGCAGAAAGAATTTCTTGAATCGGTGATTAAAAGAGGCTTTAACTACATTTTCATCTCTGAGGTTGACAAGTATGTTATGAAGACATGGTGGAAGCGCGGTGATGGGCAGAAGAAGGCATATTGCCTGCATGCCTTTGCGGGAGCGCTGTACAACCTTTATATAAGCTGGGCGATGAACGGCTACAAGGAGACACCGGAGGAGATGGCGAACCTGCTTGAAGGAATGAGACTGGCAAGATAAAGCCTGGGACAGGGGTCAGACCCCGTGTCCCACATAGTTGGGACACGGGGTCTGACCCCTGTCCCAAATTTTATATTTCGCGGAAAAGTCCGGCTTTCTTGAGTGCCGGGCGGAGTGCAAGGTACACAACGGAAGCCACGATAACAGCGATGATTGCGTTTACAAGAGTTGTTATTGAGTTAATCTTTGCGAGTGCCTTTGCCAGCTCCTGAGGTGTACCGAGGAGATACGTCTTGTAAAAATAGCCTACAATCGGGTCTGCAACAACATTAAATGCCATACCTGCGATACATGAAACAACAACCGCTACAGGGAGTCTCTTAGCAGGGAAGCCTTCCTTAGCAATCTTGAATACCTTGTGTGCGACAAGACCGACGATAAGGCCAATGCACAGCTTGAGAAGGAAGGTCTTAGGTGCGCTTGTCACATAGCCTGTCATAAGGTCTGAGAGTGTCATTCCGACTGCTCCCGCAAGACCACCCCACATACCGCCGAGTAAGAGTGCTGCGAGCACGCAGAACACGTTTCCAAGGTGGAACATTGTCTTTTCGGTTCCTACAGGAATGTCAATCTTTAAGTAGCCTGCTCCGACGTAGCACAGTGCTGCGAGAAGGGCAGCCTCAGCGAGAACAATGATTGGAACGTTCTTAGTGTCCTTAGGTGCTGTGAGGGCGGCGATGAAAATTACAATGCCGATTACGACAAGCACAAGACCTATTGCGTAGAGCATATCGGTGGAATTTATTGTTGCTTCGGCTGTTTTTAATGCACCGGCACTTACACTGTCGGCATTTTCCTTATAAGCCTTTATGACGCTTTTTGCATCTGCATAGCTGTCGGACATTCTCTTTGAATATCCGTTGATTCCGAGTACAAGACCTGCGATGAAAATCACCGCGGCGATGATGATACGAACTAATTTAATATTCTTTTTCATAATGTAAGCTCCTTTTAAAGATTATGTTGTGCAGCTGCTGTGCCTGAACTGTGTGGTGTGAGCATCCACAGTACATCCTCAAATGCAACCCCATCGGTGAGCGGAATATTGTAATTATCGCTTACCGTTATACATTTTTGGATAAAATGTGCTGCGAGGGATACCGAATCCCCAAGGCTGCCGCCACGCACAAGAGAGGCACTTATAATTGCTGAAAATATATCTCCGGTTCCGCATCGGGACGCACCGCTCTTCTTCATTTTTATCAGCCTATGCTTCGCAGAGGCGTTATTGCCAATATCATTTGCAGAGGAGGGGTCATAAACAAAATTTCCTATATAATGCTCCGACTCAATACCTGATATGACAACACCGCCATGTCTGTTTTTCATTCCGGATGACAGGCTTTGTGCCATGGAGATGAGACATTCATTAAGTGCCGCACCCCTGAGCTTTTTCACAGTCCCATAAGGTGTGTCTGTGAGAAAACAGCACTCAGTCAGGTTGGGTGTGATGATATCGCTGCTTTTTAGAAGCTTCTTCATAAGCACCAGCATATCCGGGCTGTAGGCAGAATAGAGCCTGCCGTTGTCTCCCATCACCGGGTCGAGAATGAAGATACCATCCTCTGCAAGAAAATTCCCTGCAAATTCAGAGGTAATGCCAATCTGCTCAGGTGATGATAAGTAGCCCGACAATATAGCGTCGAACTTGAGATGGAGCTTGCTCCATTCGGACAGATAGCTGTCAAGAGCCGCTGTCATGTCGTGCTTGTAGAAGCTTTTATAAGCTGTATGATTTGAAAAAACGGCAGTAGGTACAGGACATGCCTGAATCCCCATTGCGGATACGATAGGTATGGATACCGTGAGGGAGCATCTTCCGAAGCCGCAGAAATCATTTATGAGTGCGAGCTTCTTCTGGCTGCCACGATTAATACCGGATAAATAGTTCACCATGATGAATTCCTTATTATTTATTTTCGATACAAATTAAAATATATTGCTTTTGTATCGTGATACTTCAGCGCTTCAATATACAATAGCATTGTCAGTGGCTTCTTAAAACTGCCAGTTTTGAAAAAAAAGACCATACCAGTTGTGGAGAAAGCCATAAAAAATAGTAAATTAGTTTTACACGCTTGCTTTTTACCACATTAAAGTATTGACTTATTGATATGAATGAGTTAGAATTCACTTTAACATCTTGTGAATATTTTATCATTATACATTATGTTCCACGAAGTGTTGTGACAATTTAGCGGTTGAATATTTGATTCAAGGAAATAAGCTGACATATTGTTGTAATGTTAAACATACAGATTTCATAACCGGTATATTATAACCGGAGTAATGAGTGTCATATAAACAGGGTGTAAAAAATACAATGCGCCATATAAGGTGACTATAGGAGGCAATGATATGGGAAGAGTTTATAATTTTTCTGCCGGCCCTGCCGTATTACCGGAAGAGGTCTTGAGAGAAGCCGCTGATGAGATGCTTGACTACAAGGGAACGGGAATGTCCGTTATGGAGATGAGTCACCGATCTAAGGCTTACGAGACTATTATTAAGGAAGCAGAAGCAGATATCAGGGAGCTTATGAATATTCCTGACAACTATAAGGTACTATTTTTACAGGGCGGAGCCTCACAGCAGTTCGCCATGATTCCTATGAATCTTATGAAGAATAAGAAGGCTGCCTACATTGTGACAGGACAGTGGGCTAAGAAGGCATATCAGGAGGCGAAGCTCTACGGCGAGGCTGTAGAGGTAGCTTCATCTGCAGATAAGACCTTCTCCTACATACCGGACTGCTCAGACCTTGATATTCCCGAGGATGCTGACTATGTATACATCTGTGAGAACAATACAATCTACGGAACCAAGTTCAAGGAGCTTCCTAATACCAAGGGACACACACTTGTAGCCGATGTATCCTCATGCTTCTTATCGGAGCCTGTGGATGTCACAAAGTACGGCGTAATCTACGGCGGAGTTCAGAAGAATATCGGACCTGCCGGAGTTGTGATTGTCATTATAAGAGAGGACCTTATAACAGAGGATGTGCTTCCGGGTACACCTACAATGTTAAGATATAAGATACATGCTGACAACGGTTCGCTTTACAACACACCTCCTGCTTACGGAATCTACATCTGCGGAAAGGTATTCAAGTGGTTAAAGAAGCAGGGCGGCTTAGCAGCAATGAAGGAGCGCAACGAGAAGAAGGCTAAGATTCTCTATGATTTCCTTGACCAGAGCAGGCTATTTAAGGGAACAGTAGTTCCAAAGGATCGTTCACTTATGAATGTTCCATTTGTAACGGGCAATGAGGAGCTTGACGCCAAGTTCGTAAAAGAGGCTACGGCAGCAGGCTTCGTAAACCTTAAGGGACACAGAACCGTCGGCGGTATGAGAGCAAGCATCTACAACGCAATGCCTATTGAGGGTGTCGAAAAGCTTGTCGGGTTCATGAAAAAATTCGAGGAGGAGAATGCATAATGGTAAAGGTTAATTGTCTTAACAAGATTTCCAAGGCAGGAATGAAGCTTTTTTCCGATAACTATGAGATAGTTGATGATTTTGCACAGGCAGATGCGGCACTTGTAAGAAGTGCTGCAATGCACGACATGGAGCTTCCTGAGGGACTTCTTGCCATAGCAAGAGCCGGAGCAGGAACCAACAATATTCCTCTTGACAAATGTGCAGCCAAGGGCGTGGTTGTCTTTAACACGCCGGGAGCTAATGCAAACGGTGTCAAGGAGCTTGTGCTTGCCGGACTCTTCATGGCTTCGCGTGACCTCGCAGGCGGCATGAAGTGGGTCGAAGATAACAAGACGGATGAGAATATAGGAAAGACAATGGAGAAGGCTAAATCAGCCTTCGCCGGAAATGAGATTAAAGGCAGGAAGCTTGGAGTAATCGGTCTTGGTGCTATCGGCGTCCTTGTGGCTGATGCTGCAATCGCCCTTGGCATGGAGGTGTACGGTTGCGACCCATTCCTCTCAGTTGAGCATGCGCTCAACCTTTCCGGTGAGGTTAAGCTTGTGAAGACGAGGGATGAGATATTCGAGCAGTGCGATTATATAACAGTCCATGTTCCTCTTCTTGATGATACGAAGGGCATGATTAACAGCCTCACGGTCGAGAAGATGAAGGACGGCGTTGTCATCCTGAACTTCGCGCGTGACCTGCTTGTAAATGATGACGCTATTCTGTCAGGTATCGCCTCAGGCAAGATTGCCCGCTATGTGACAGACTTCCCGACAGCCAAGCTTGCAGGACAGCCGAAGGTGGTTGCGTTCCCTCATCTAGGAGCATCAACGGAGGAGTCCGAGGACAACTGTGCTGCAATGGCGGTTCGTGAGCTCATGGATTATATTGAGAACGGAAATATCAAGAATTCCGTCAACTATCCTGCATGTGACATGGGTGTATGCAGGAGCACGGCAAGAATACTTATAAATCACAAAAATATTCCTGCGATGATAAGCAGCTTTACGACCATAGTAGGTGAGGCGGGCATCAACATCGACAACATGCTCAATAAGAGCAAGGGTGATTACGCATACACCATGTTCGATGTATCAGATACTCCTTCACAGGAGCTTATTGATAAGATGAACGCGATGGATGGAGTTGTCAAGGTAAGAGTAATATAGAATAACCGGGATAAGTCACAAGAAGAGAGTATATAGCACAGAGATGTGATGTTGCTCTCTTTTTTGTTGAATTATTCACGGCCACCACATAGCAAGCCACAGACCATCCACTTGCAGGCTCGTGTATGTCGCCGTTACACGGCTTTCGTCTGAGGCTATGTGGTGGGTAAGTTAATAAATAATTCGGGCTGAATTATAAAAATCGCTTGATATTTAAATATATAGATGCTACTATATACATATATAGTCCTAATGAGCGAAATGAATATAAGTTCGTGATAATATACAGGCTTGTGTAGATGGGAGAAATATATCGAATGTGCGATTCGGATAAGGGGTATTTCGGCTGGCTGCTAAAGTATGAACGTGAAAGACGCAGCCTGTCTGTTAATGATATATGTGAAGGAATATGCAGCAAGGGAATATATAATAAGTTGGAGAACGGAGTCACTTCAGGCAGTACGCATCTTATCAGGACTCTTTTTCAAAGGGTGGGTATCAATGCTGACAGATGCGGGATATATCTGAAGCTCGATGAGTTTCGCGAGCTGTCGGACAGGCAGAATATACTTGAAGGACTGCATTCAGGAGATGTATGTGCAGCTAAGAAGCTGCTGGAGATATATGAAGTACAATATGGTAATAATTGTTTTTCAGCACAATTTTGTACATATATGAGAGCAAGACTTGCACAGCTTGAGGGTGATGATGAGAGCGCAATACTACTGTATAATCGTGCTCTTAAGGCTACCATGCCTGACTATGATAATATAAAGGTTGTCAAATGCATCTCGGTGTATGAGGCATTTATGATGCTTAATATAGCAGGACTGGAATATAAGCGGGGGCATATAGCTAAGGCGGAGGAGATATATGCCATTTTGCTGGATTATTGCCACAGCAGCAATGCTGAGAGCTGGAATATGGCATGCATATATCCGAAGGCGGTGTGCGGAATGCTGGATATCATAGCTTCAGGCAGGGCACACCGGGATGAATACAGCAGAATGTATCAGCATGCTCTGGCGGCCTTGTCAGTGCTTAAGGAGACCTCAAGGCTGCATTATATAAGACCATTGTTAAGATATATGCTTGTGCTTGCACAGGATAATGACAAGGGCAGGCTTGAGGAATATGAGGAATTACTTGAAGGCTGTGAATGTTTCTTCAAAATGCAGGGACATGACTATGAACTGTTCGAGTGGTATCCATACTATATCGACTGCGGCTTCTGTCTTGTCAACGACCTTATTAATGAGCGCAGAATCATGCATGGCATGACAATAGAGGAGCTTGCAGGAACGGGCTGCAGTGCAAGAAATCTCCAGAGAATAATAATGAAGCAGGTCTCCCCGAGCTGCAGGACATCCAGAATGCTGCTTGACAAGCTCGGACTCAAGGGTGCACTTAGAAGTGATGTGATTGTGGCGGATAATATCAGGGCATATAAGCTGTGGGATGAATTGGTTGAGTGTGAAATAAAAAAGGATTATGAACGTAAAAAGATAGTATCTGACAACCTGTGTAAAATACTTAACAAATCAATGCAGCTAAATTGTATGGTCATTGGCTTCGAAAAAATACTGGCAGAAGCTGCCGAGGGTGGGCTGACATATGAGGAGATAGCAAAAAGGTGTGAGGAGCTTCTGCCGTTTAAAATGTCAGATGCCACTAAATATAAGATTCTTCTTCCTATAGAGAGAATGATTATAAAGAAATATATATCATGCATGGATAGACTAAAGAGATATGACAACTTGGATGTGCTTGATACTTTGCTCTCGAACTGTGCTGATAATGATTTAGACAGAAAGAGATATGCGAGAGATTATGAGAGCTTCATCTCATGCTTTGCAAGCTGTTGGGGAAATGCCGGAGAATATGATAAATCAGACGAGCTGGCAAAGACAGGTATCAGGGTAGAAGCGGAATGCGAGAGAATGCATTCTCTCGCCTCGCTCCTATATTGTATGGTATGGAATAATGGCCAACGCGGCAATATAACGTCGCAGGATATGACAATGTGTAAAATGGCTTATGTTTTTGAAAAATATAAGAACAACACATCAAAAATGGAGTTCCTGAAAAGGTGGATTGATAATCATAATTACCTTTGAAGATAGTGGTCATTTATGTGTATAGTCAATATCTTCATAATCACTGTGCATGCTGACAGAATATATTGCATTTCCATTTGCTTTCGCATACATATTATGTGCGGCTGGGAGCAAATCAGATAACAGAACAAGTGAAGTGATTAGGACAAATAGTATTTTATTAAGTTTCATAGTGGTAAATCCTCCTGTTTTCTTTTGATAAGATTAAGTATATATGGCAGAAATTTATTAGCCATGACATATGATGAAATTAATTTGTATCATGATATGTCATGGTGCAATCAAAAAGAAGGGGGTAGAATATTCGTAACCATTAATGGTGGTGCCTTGATGCGCAACATGGCAAAATTGTAACAGCTGTCACATTTAATTCACAGAGAAAGAGAGGATTGTTTTATGAAGAATTATTTATTCAAGATTTGTTCAATGTGCATGGTATTGTTGGTTGCTTTTTCTCATCTCTTTATTGAAAATGTATGTGCAGAGGAATTGGGAGGAGAGAAAAAAGAAACAAAGGGGTGCGGAGAAGTATGGTCCGAAGATTATGTAGATGGTTGGACACTTAAATGGGATACGGGATATTTTTTTGACACTTTACTTGAAGCAAAAAATGATGAATATGATATAAAATATTCATATGACTCAGAGTGCAATAGGGTATCTAAAAGTGTTAATGGTGTATTAACACAGTATTGCTATGAAGATGGGCGGCTGGTCTCAGAAAATAAAGATGGTGATGTCGTAAAATATATATATTCTAGTAAAAATGGTACAGTAATGTTGGATGGATTTGAGTATTCAGGAAAAAAGTATGAATATGTATATGATGGAATGATAATAGAAGGCATCCAATATGATAATGAAAGAGTTGTGGAATATGAATATTTTAATGATATTATAAATAAAGTATATTCCGTAGATAATCATGGTAATAGGGTTGATAAAAGCAACGATTTAAGCTTTATTGGAAATGTTAATTCATTTAGGTATGCTGGTAATTTATATGAAAACGAGACAGGCTGGTTTTTTGACGGAAGATATTACATACCAGAACTCGGACGTTTTGTAGATGGTATTAGTGCTGAAACAGCACAATTATTCTATGATGAATACCCTGAATGGGAGGTTACATCCAAAATATACACAGAGGGCAGAAATATATTTAATACCAAGACAAGGGCGGTGGGGCTTTCTGATCAAACCATAGTGGCTAGAGTTATCATGCTAGAGTCTCCTACATATAGCCAAGATCAAGAGTGTGTTGCATGGATAATACAAAATAGGATAGATTCTCAAAATAGTGATTTTTGTACTGTAAACGATGCTGTAAGTGTTGTAAGCCAAACTACAGGAGGTGAAAAGCAATTTTCTACTTATGGAAGCGATGAGTATAATAGTTTTAGTTCATATGCTTCTAAGCCACAGTGGGTATATGCAAATGAATTAGCTGCAATTTTATTAGACGCCAATCGTACTTTACCAACGGGATTGTACTATGGAGTAGTTAATAAACTTTATTTTTCAAGTGTAAAAAGTATACTAGAAAATACATATGCAGATGGAAACAAAATAATTGGCAACGGAGTAAGCTATTATGATTGTTGGATGGTTCCATTAGGCAATATTAATACTACAACATATAAGACTGATTTAAATCCATATAGGGATGGTGGATATAATGTGTTCTGCAACAAATCATTCTAAAAATTCTTAATTTTTATCAAATAACTATCTTGATAACAGGTAAAACAGACGAAAACTGTTTTGCCTGTTATCATACATTTTTTTGAGGAGGAGCACATAAATGAGAAAATTATTTTTATTTTTTATTACAATCATATTAATTGCAGGTTCAAATATGTTTGCAATGAGGGATGTTACAGGTGATGGACATAAGGAACTGCTCTATTGTGTGTCCAATGAAAAATATAGTGTCGAGTATATTTTTGATTGGACGAACTGTGCGGTTATTTCTCCGTACCATATTGAAGATGACAATGTTGTGCTGGAGCTGAATGCTGACGCTGTAATTCAGAGTATTAATTTTGCAGCACAAAGGGACGGATATGGAGATGATTATGTTCATACTGATAATGTATCTTCTGATAATCTGCCCCTGTCTTTCTTCTCCGCTGACGCAGGTGCTTATCTGAGTTCAACTATCGATGAGGAAAATATATTAAAAATAAATTACAATGAGAACTCGGGTGAGGCGAAGCTGGAGGTTGAATTCTCATACCACTATTCCGTTGATGAGGGAAAATATGTCTTTTCGGACATGGCGGTAACGACCGAGGCCAAGAGAATTAAGCGCGCCAAGACAGCCACCCCGAAACCTGAGAAATCAATGAATATGAGCTATAAAAATGAGGACACCTTTCAGGATTATGTATACAATGAGAACTCACAGACATGGGATTTCGTTTTTTCTGAGGAGGGAATAAGGCTTGTGTGGGAGATTAATTCAACAGGCCAGCTGTATATGGAATATGGTGATAAAAGAGTGAGTGTTCCGTGGGGAGCTACCTTGCATTGGAGAAGCGGTAGTGACCTTATGGATGTAAACGGTGACGGTAATAAGGATTTTGTTTTACATGTATATGATTCTGCCGACAATACGGCAGTGATATTCATATATGATATCGCGAATGAGAAAGATTTATCACCGGTATATTCTGAATATACACAACAACGCTACCTTTATTATCTGAGTGATGAACGTAACAGTGAGGATAATCAGCCGGTTAATGGTAACATTGAAATGAAATTATATGTAGGAGAAGATGGTCAATATGATGGCAGGATTCTGATTGAGTCATTTAACACCAAGTCAGACAAGGGTGAGGGGGCATGGTCAGAGTATTATATTATTCCACGGTAGGACATGAATTGTGAAGGAGATCGACTATGAGAAACATATTAAGAAACATTGGGAATGAAATGTCGTTAATGCTGAGGCGGCCTTGTGCGGTTATTACATGGCTGGCAATGTGTTTTTTTGTACTGTGGAATTTTATTAACAACGTCAATACGGCTGCTGACTGTCACTTCATTTCGCAGATGTATGATATTGCCTATATTACCACGCTGTCTAGGTGGTCAAAAAGCGGATTCTTTCTGATGACATTCTATCCGGTCTTAGTGGTACTTCCGACAGCTACGTCTTTTTTTAATGATACCGGAAGCCGGATGCGGATATATATCGAGGCAAGGTCGGGAAAGTCAGCTTATTATTTTTCTAAGTTTGCAGCAGTCTTTTTCAGCACCTTTATCATATTTACAGTTCCATTCGTGGCAGAGCTTATAATCTCCTTTATATGTCTTCCGGCATCAGCACACGGAGACCCGACAAATTGTGAATTCTACAAAACAGCGGTAGAAATATATGATTATCCGTTCTCAGAACTCTTTATAAATAACAGGTTCCTATGGCTCCTGCTCGCGGTAGTATTGTTTGGCATGGTGTCGGGGATGCTGGCTGTATTCAATGCGGCGGTGAGTTCCAACAGTAAAATAAAGTATGCGATATTCACCATGATTTCGGTGTATATATTGTTAAATATCTGCTCGACCTTCCAGTCAGTATTCTCGCTGGAGTATTTAACGAATTACTTTCTGATATTGCGCCTGTTCGAAAGAGGTAAAAATTACATGGCGTATGCAATGACACTTGTAGTGCTTATCTGCTTTTCCGTGGGTATTATGACTGCACACATAAAAAAGGACGAGCTTATCTGAACATAGAATTCTATATAAAAAACGGGGGGATGGATACTGTGAGAAAACAGGGATATATTATTCCGGCAGTATGGGGAGTGCTTGCTTTTATAGTATACTTTTTGGCGACAGATAATGTAAGCATTGCCGATATGATATTCAGAATATCATTTGGAAATGGTGAGGCTTTATTTTCGAACAGCAGCTATTTGATGTTCTGTTATATGAACATTGCGTTCATCCATGTCCTGTACGGAACAAAAATCTACAGACATTTTTGTGAAGCCTCCGTGTATTATTTTGCACGCATGGGCGACAGACGCAAGTGGATTCTGCATGAATTTGCAAAGCTGGCGATTGATATTGTAGTCTATCTTGGTATTAATCTGGCTGTGATTATTATACTTAATCTGCTATCCGGCAAGCTTGAAGCGGCAACGGTGGCTGATATATTCTTTATTATTTTCTATCTTTTCTGCTTTACAATGTTTGCACTGACAACAACACTGCTGATCAACCTCATTGCTGTATATATATCAAGCGGCGCAGGCTTTGCACTTGTGGAGACTGTATGTATGGCATGCATAGCTTTTTATTGTGCAGTTGGTGAAGCAACGAATGCAGACTGTTATGAATATTTTAAAAAATATGCATTTCTGCTGTGGATGAATCCGGTCTGCCATCTGTTCATTAAGATACATAGCAGTACAATTGATGCAGTTAACGAATTAATTAATATCGGAGGTCTGAACTTTGATATGGGGGTATCGGCGCTGTACCTGCTGGTCGCATGTTCTGTGACTGTGCTGATATGGTTAATTGCAATACGAAAAATGGATATTATGGGAAATAATTCGGAGAACCAGATAAATTGAAAAAGGGGGAACGGTAATGCTGCTTAAGATTGATAAAGCTTCAAAGACAATTAAGAAAAAAAAGGTGCTTGACGATGTATCTGCTGAGTTCAAGAGCGGGCTGATATATGCTGTGGTTGGAAGAAACGGTTCGGGAAAGACAATGCTGTTCCGGGCACTATCCGGGCTGATGAAGGTAGATTCGGGAGCAGTGACGCTGGACGGCAGAAGACTCCATAAGGATTTTGAGATGCTGCCGGGACTGGGAATAATGCTTGAAAATGCCGGACTCTATCCGGATTTGTCCGCTGTGGATAATCTTTCATTTCTTATGGGAATTAACAAAAAGCCGGACATAAGAATAATAAAAGAATATATAAGCAGGGTGGGACTTGACCCGGAGGATAAAAGACCATTTCGAAAATATTCATTGGGCATGAAGCACAGGCTTGTATTTGCACAGGCAATTATGGATAATCCATCTATTTTACTTTTGGATGAACCGACTAATTCTCTTGATGAAGGCGGAGTCAGCCTTATAAGAGAACTGGTATTGAATATGAAGGATGAAAACAGAATTATTATTATCACAAGTCATAACCGTGAAGATATAGATATGCTTGCTGATGTAGTATACAGTATGTCTGATGGGAGGCTGACGAAGGTATGATTAGATTTTCGCATACTATTATTATTACGACAGTACTGTTCATGCTTTGCGTGGGCTATGGATTGTGGAGTTCAAGTCATTTTGAAGATTTCAGTGAGGAAATCATTGAAGAGTATAGTGTCGGAATTCTGCCTGACGAACTTTTAGATAACACCATAAAGAAAATCAGGGAAACCGGTGATGATAACGAATACATATTCAAGGTGACCTGCGAGAGCGGGCTCCAATATAATTTTGCATGTGCAACACAGTGCGTGAGAATTGACAGGGTGTATAGAGGCGGGCAGGAGCTTGTCGGAAGTACGATTAATGTACTTGTAGCTAACTATATTTTCCTCGATATGCGCTCAATCAATATGTCCTTTGTGGGAGAAATGAAGCCGGGTAGGGAATATCTTGTTCTGCTTAATGACTGCATTAAGACGCCATATATGGATATATACAATAAGCGTGATGAGTATTTGTTCTCTCCTTTCTTTCCATATTCGGAGGTCAATGCAACGGTACACGAAAGTATATCGCAGAATGCTAATTGGGCTTTATATAGTGAAGCTAAGAGTGAGGACTTTACCCTGATGTCGGATGCGGCGGTTGAAAAAATCAAAAAGCTGAGCAGGGAGCTGACCGATAAATACAGATAGTGCGTAAGGGCAGCCATCACACAGCAAGTCACAGACCATCCACCCGCAGGCACGTGTCTGCCGCCGTTTCATGGCTTCTGTCTGAGGCTGCGTGTTGGGTGAAATGTGAAATCTGCTTACATGCAAATTTGTCATGGCGCGATATAAAAAATGGCTTATAATGAAGTCATGCTATTAATAGTAAAAAATGTAAGATACATAGGCAAATATAAAAGTGAAAAGAGTACTGAGACAGTGCAGTCAGACATAAGCATACCTGTACAGCCGAAATACAAAAACACTGTACTCCCAATCGACGACGGGACGGAGAAAAAGCCTGATGTTTCTTACAGATATAATGAGGAACACAACAGTTGGGATGAGGTGTACAGTCTTGAAAATGTATCTATGATATATGATACAGCGGACAACGAAATCTATTTGGAATTTGGTGACAGCCATGAGAAGGTTTCATGGGTGATTCAGCGTCTCGGAGGCGGAATGGGGATGAGCATGGGTTTGCTCGACATGACAGAGGACGGCAGCGATGATTTGGTCGTGGCGGTTCATGACAGGGAACTGAAGCTGTATTTTGTGTATGATTTGAAGAATAAGAAGGATTTATCACCGTTTTATTGCACGGATGCCTCCAATATTTTCAGTGCCTATATGTATCCTCAATATGCCGAAGAGATAGTGAACGCCGTGAATGAAAATTTTTCCGAAACGCCTGATTTAGAAGGAAAAAGTGTGGCGGCAGAGGATGACGGAAGCCTGAAAGCCGACTGGATGCATTTGCGAAACGATGCCTACGGTGTTGAAATGTATCAGAATGTAATCGATGACAAGGTTTTATGCTATCGATGGTATACATTGGGACAGGTGTCAGACCCCGGTGTCCCATCGATAGGACACCGGGGTCTGACACCTGTCCCATTTATAAAACTGACACAACAGGAGGGAAAAGCTGTGATAAAGTATTTTGCTTTAGTTATATTAAGTATATCTTTTTTCTTTATGACCGGTTGCAATAACACCTCAAAGAGCGGGCTGGAAGAATCCCAACATACTGTTATATCCCAGGGCATGGCGGAATATGTTGAAGATGAAAGAGAGACTCTTGAATTGCCTGATGATTCAAATTACATTACCCAGAGCAGTGATGTGGATTTTGATGGTGATGGAATCGCAGACCATTTATATATTAAAAAAAATAGAAAGGATGAAGAAAAGGGGCATACATTATATTTCCATTCATCACTGTCACATGGCGAGAAAGCTGGCATGAAGGAAAATTATAATATTTCAGATGATGATTTGGAATGTATTGTTGGTGTATATGGTAATTATTATAACAGAAGTTATTCAAATGCAATTCAGGGGGCGGATATAACAGGTGATGGCGTCAATGAAATATTTGTATTTGTTCCGGAATTCAAATCTTCAGGAGAAGCCACTTCATACCTTAGTGTATATAAGCTTGAGGATAATGAGTTTGTTAGGATTGAGCCTGAAACAGCAGATGAAGGACATATGTTTACCATTGTGCGTGATGGAACAAGGGTAAAAATTGCATGTGATACCAATAAATATGAGGAATATTTTTGGGATACCATAGATAATCTTGACAATCATACAGATATATATAATGGAAAAACGGAATTTCTTGCCAAACCAGAATATGCCACTCTTACAACATACGAAGGAAAAACATGTATCAAGTACACATTCTGTCTGGGAAGCAAGTGGAAGTGGTATGAGATAAATGAACTGGTAGATTATGAAAATGGTGCGTGGAAGACAGTAGAAATGCAGGCAGATATACATGATGATACCATAACTGATTATATGAGGCAGAAGGCAGATAATTCATTACAGTATTCATACGATATGAGTGATGAAGAACTGCTGAGTCTGGCAATTACAGAGATAATTAGTGAGGCAGTTGGGGATGTGCCTTTCAGAGTAGATACTCAGGAGAATATAATATTTTTTTGGGAGCAGGTAGATGATGGCATTATTCAGTCGGCTATCAGCAGCCTTGGTGATGCGGCAGACAGATTAAATATATCTAATTTGCGCAATGAAAATAATATATTCATACTGTTTGAAATCTCACAGTGATAAAGAAAATAGTCGGAATATCAAGTAAAAATTGGACATAGTGCATTTCACGCATTATGTTCAATTTTTTTTAATAAGTATTTGAGGTTAAGCTGATATATGTTATAATTAAAATAACTGTATTTTATTCAGAATTATAAATTTTGGGGAGAAGATACGGCTTGCTGGATACTTATGAAAATTATATTGGAAAAGTAATTGAAAACGAGCGTACAAGGCGCGGGCTTTCCGTTAATGATGTCTGCAACGGAATATGCAGTAAAAGTGTCTATGTCAAACTGGAGAGCGGGGAATATGCGGGAGGAATGCATGTTCTTAGAGCAATCTGCCAGAGACTTGGGATTAATTCCGGGCGCTGTGGAACCTATCTTGTGCAGAATGATTATGACGAGATGATGGATAGACTGTACATACTTGAGGATATCAAGGATGGCAGAATTGACACCGCGGAGCTGAAAATTGTACGGTATGGAAGCAGATATAAGGATATACCGCTTAACAATCAGTTTATTTTATTTATGAAAGGGAGAATAGCAGAGCTTAGAGGAAAAACAGGAGATGCACAGAGACTTTATGATGCAGCAATCTGCATTACCATGCCGGAATACATGCAGATGAAAAAGCTTGTATGCATAACAATATATGAAGCATATATGCTGCTTGATATCGCCCATCTCAATGCATTGCTTGGAAAAAAGAAGGCAGCGTACGGCATATATGCGCTGTTGTTACGCTACTGTGAGAAAAGTAATGTGGAAAAATGGAATCTTGTATGTATTTACCCCAAGACAGTGTGCGGCATTATAGATGATATCGGATTAGATAATATGGGTACCATGGAAAAAAACGAAATGTTAAGACATTGTATATCAGCGTTGGACACATTGAGAAAGACAGCCAGGCTTCATTACATCAGACCACTTCTTAAGAATATTATCAGACTGAATGAAGACAAGCGCCAATCCCATTATGATATCGTAAACTATAGTGAGCTATTAAAAGGTATAGATGTTCTGTTTAAAAGCAATGGGCATGAGCGGGAATTGTTTGAATGGTATCCGTATTATGTTGACTGTGAATTTAGATGTGTGAACAGGCTTATAGATGAGCGAAGACGTATGCAGGGCATGTCGATAGAGGAGCTTGCCGGGACTACACAGAGCGTAAGAAACGTGCAGAGAATTGTAAAGGGTCAGGTTTCTCCGAGCTACAATACTTCAAGGGAACTATTAGACAAGCTGGGATTAAAGGGAGTTCTAAGAAGCGATGTCATTGTTGCGGATGATATTGAAGCTTACAAGCTGTGGGATGAGTTGGTGTGCGGCAGTCAGAAAGGAAATTATGAGGAAAAAAGAAAGATAATCTATAAACTGAAGACGATACTTGATACGTCAATAGAATTAAATAAAATGGCACTTGAATATGAGATGTTGCTTTGTAAAATCAATATTGAAAATAAGGATTATAGGGATGCTTTAAAGTGTGCGGATTTATTGCCGTTTAGCATAGAGGATATAGGCAGATATCATTGTATGCTTCCAATAGAGCTTATGATAATAAATAAGTATTTCTGGTGTGCAGATAAACTAAAAAATTATGAGCAGCTTGACAGGTATGAACAAATGCTGTCTGATTATACGAAGAATAAGCTTCTGAAAAGGCTTTTCGCTAAGGAATATGAGGTAGTTTGCTTCTACTGCTCAAGCTTTTATGGCAATATGGGAGAATACGATAAGTCCAACGAGCTATCTGTAAACGGAATTGCCGATGAAATCGAATGTGAGAGGGCATACGCGATGACATCATTTTTATATAATATATTATGGAATAACAGCGAAGCCGGCACAGTCACGCAAGGTGATATAAAAATGTGCCGGACTGCGTACCAAATATGTAATTTTTACGGATATACCTTAAGAGCAGAAAAACTGAAAAAATGGCTTGATAAAAATGCGTAAAATAATATTATTTAGACAGCTCATCAATTTCATCATCCGAAGAAACGCTTATAGAGTAATCATGGGAGTTATCGTTACTGAAGATATGTGTCAGATTTAAAATATTACTGATTAAAACAATTCCTGCAGCAAATGTTATAAAAATTTTTTTGAAATTCATAATGTGTTATCTCCTTTGAATAAATATTGTATATAGTTTCTTCATTTGTCATGGTTAAAGCTATTGAAGAGATTATTATGGAACTATACTATTAATTTATAGTAAACTGTGTGCACAGTATGGGGAGAAGGGTTCATTCAATTAAGATTCAGGTGAAGAAGGTGATATAATTAGGATACGAGAATAAAAGGTAATTTAACCGAGTTTATATTTTTGAGTATTTTGCAACATGGTGTAAAGTAGTGTTATGTGTAAAAAGATAAAAAGGAGTGTGATAACGATGAAACAATTAACAAAATATATTTTAGTCATTGCAACAATAGTGGGAATGTCATTGCCTGTTAATGTTCAGGCTTCATTGCATGACCATACATACAAATTATATTCAAGGGAACAAGTATATGTGGAAAAAAAGGACTGTGTCACAAAAGGCTGTAAAGTAACGATTTATTATTATAGGGACCAGTATAGATGTCAGTGCGGAAAGAGCTTTTATGAAAATACATGTGATGACAACAATCATTCTATGCGCCATTAGATAAGAGCCGATATGTAATGTATTTATGAAAATTTGATATATGCCCACGGTTATGTATGTGGGCATATATTTTAGGTTAATATTTGAATACAAGGAAGAATGAAAATGAAAAAAAACTTATTGCAATTTTTTTTGTTTCTGGCAGTATTTGCACTGTCTGCATGTAGTAAAGAAGGGAAAAGTGGGTATTCAGCTTCGTATAAGACTATACAGGCTCAGCAGAGTGAGGATGTCAGTTATAAGTTGATTAAGCAGAATGTCATTTACAAGGATGCGGATAGTAAGAATGTTATCATATATAACAAGATTACAGGAGAAAAAATATTAGATAACATTGCGGATGAGAATGAAGTAATACTCAATCTGGCAGTGTCCGGACAGGATAAAATGTTTGTTATTGTCAGAAATAATATCGAAAACAGGATAATGGTCAAGGTGTATGATATTTTTGGAAATTATATTTCGCAGAATGAGCTTTCTGTAAAAGGTGAAGATTCAGATGTCTGCGTTATGGCTGCGGACAACAAGGATAACATATATATTGCTTCACAGAACGCTCTGTATGTTTATTCAGAAACAGGAGAGCTTAAGCATGAGTATAATGTAAACGAGGTTATTACGAATATATTCGTAGTACCTGATGATAAAGTATATTTTTTAACATTTTCTGATAAAGAAAAGAGTTTATATATGATTTTGGAAAACAGTAAGGAAGCAGAGAAGGTGAAAAGTTTTTCACAGCAGGTTAAGCTTCTGAATTGTTATAATAATATTTTTTATGTGGAAAATGGAAAGATGAACTGTTTTGTTAAGGACAGTGAAAATCAGACTGTTATTGATTTGGCAGATTATGATTTGATTGGAATGAATCTCTGTTCGGTAGAAAAGCTTAATGATAATTCTTATGTGTTTGTAAATGAAGGGGAAAACGGAATTGAGATAGTGAGCCTTACAAAGAAGGCAGATAATGAAGAGGAGATAAAAAAACATGAGTTATCCATAGCAACGCTCACAACAAGCAGTAAATATGCAGGTTACGTTTCTTCGTTTAATAAATCTAATAAAGAGTACAGTATTAAAACCGGAAAATACAGTGATGACAGTGATACAAGACAGAGCCAGATAAATGCCTCGCTTGCAGGTAAGAATGTGCCGGATATAGTGGAGGTATTATCGGGCGCCTGCAAGGACACTTTGAACGAATATGTCAGCAAAGGGTATCTTGAAAGCATAAATTCATACATAGAAAAGAGTGATAAAATTGATTTAAGTGGAATTATTGAGCGTGTTGTGGAAGATTTCACGATTGCCGGAAATTTATATACATTTCCTACAGATTTTTCATTCTATACTTTGGCTGTGCCGGCAGATTCCATCGGAGACATTGAAACATGGAACATAGAGGAATTCTTAGATTACTGTGAACAAAATCCACAGCTTTATATTGAGCCGGACTGGACGGCACTGGATTCAAAGAAATGTATTCTGGATATTGCAATGCTGAATGGAATATATGGTTTTGTTGATTTTGGTGAGGGTAAGGCAGATTTTGATAATGAGCGTTTCAGGGATATATTAAATAGAATCAATGCTCTCAATATCACACAGGTTACTTTAAGCGGTGAGGACAGGAGCGCAGCAGGAGAGAATGTAATATGGAGAAAATACATATATTCTGCGCGTGATTTTGAGAAGCTTGAATGGCAGAACGGAGGCGGAAGACAGTTAAAGCTTATAGGCTTTCCGAGTGGAAATGAACAGAGGAGTGCGGGTATAATGTCCTATGGAAGTCTTGTTGCGATAACCGCTGATTCACAATATAAGGATGTGGCATGGGAATTCCTTGAAGCAGTACTGTCGGGTGCCTTTACAGAGAGCAGTACCGGACAGTTTGTTACCGGAAAGGAAGCATTAGAGGCAACGCTTGCCAAGGAGGTTGAGAAAGAGTACCTTAAGGATTCTGATGGAAATTATGTACTGGATGAGAATGGAGATAAAATAGCGGATGTGACATACGTTAATGGAAGAGCTGTAGAACCAATGACAACCCGGCAGGTAGATGAGGTCAGGACAGCCATAGAAAATGCAGTGTTTTATAATAATCTGGAGCGTGACTGCATAGCTATTGTCTGCGAGGAAGCAGGACAGTTTATGGAGAATAGCAAGACGATTGATGAAACTATAGAGATAATCCAGAACAGGGTACAGCTTATGCTTGATGAGAGAAAATAGGAAATGAGATGTTTGGAAAAAAGATGTAGTGTGAAAAAATTATTTTTACTGTTGATGGTGGTGGTCTGTTGCATTTCGGGATGTAATAAAAATGATGATAATAAAGAGTCAACCGCGGGAAAGAATGATACCGGTATTTCGGCAGCAGACCGGCAAACCAGCATGTTTACAGCTTCGGATGAGCTGAAGGTTGAGGAAACGTATTATCTGAATGATTTTTGTAGGTGGGAGCATTATATTGATTCGGACAATATGGAAGAGGCGGCAGAAATCCAGACAGATGGAAATGGCAGGTACAGCTGGTTCCTGGGGGTAAAATGTAATGAAAACAAAGAATATGACACAGGTGAGAATGCCTTATATTTATTGGAGGTATATAGTCAGGATAATGACAGCGCGGTTAGTGCCGATAATGCAGGAAATACTGATAGCGGTAATTGCGGCGGCAATGTTAAGAGCATAAAATTCACTCCGAAGGATATTGGTGTCAGCGGGGCTATAGGCTACATAGTCAGTGCAGATGTGCTTGCGGATGATAGCTACATGTTCAGGTGGGCTGAGTACGAACTGGAAGATGAAATGTATTGCCAGAAGTCAGATAAAATTATTTTTACAGATTTGAAGGGAAATAATTCGGTCAATGAGTTTTTCAGTATATTTGGGGAGCTTGGCTTAGAAGAGTATGGGAAGACGATTTTGCCATGTCTGCCGTATGCAAGCTGTCATGCGGTGTCAACGGACAGACTGTGGGTATTAAATCAATACCAGGATCAGCAGCTCTATATTTTTTCACAGCAGGGAGATGTTATTTTAGAGCGCGATGTACAGGGAAAACAGATGTTTTATGAACCTATAATTACGGATGAGGCACAATTGATACTTCCGGTTTACGATGAAGATACAGAAAAAATGCGGTTTTTTTATGCCGGATTTTCAGATGGAGACTGGAAAAAAGCAGGAGAAATGAATGCTGCACCAAGTGACATTAATCAGTTTTATGCCATGGTGGACAACGATATATATTATCAGGTGAACAGCTCTAATATGATTTCGGGAAATGGGCTTGTCAGATGGAATATTGATACTGGTGAAAGAACGTGGATTCTCAAATATGATGTAAATGGGCTGGCACAATATGATACAAGTGTGATCTTCGTGGAAAATAAACCGGTATGTGTGTTCTTAGGAAAGAGTGATGGATATGGCTATAAGCACTATATGGTTTCTGTGTCAGAGCAAAAGCTGCAAAGTGATAAAGATATAATTGTAGCAGACCTTGTGGGTTCGTGTAATCAGGGTGAAAAGGCGGCGATAATTGCTTCAATGGACAGCCCGGATTGTCAATACAAGTATGTTGACGCTTCTTCACAAGAGGAAAAGGACAGAATTATGGCTGAGCTGTCAAATAAAAAAGGTCCTCAGATAATGTATGTCTCAATGGATGACTATTATAATCTGATTGAAAAGGGTATGCTGTGTGACTGGTACAGCTTTATGGATAGGTCACTTTTTGCCGATATTTTACCTGGAGTTCTTGAACTTGGAACGGTTGGAAATTCATTATATGGACTGCCTGTTGGCATAATGGTGGAGTCAATGGCAGTAGGACGACAATTGGAGGATAGCGAATGGACGATTGATACGATTGTAGAGCTTATGTCCGAAGGAAAATTAAACACATCACTTCGTTCGCCATATATTTTCAATAATAAGGATTATCTTGAGCCGGATTTTGTGATTAATAGTTTGACGAAATGTGCGTTTAACAATTCATTTATTATTGACTGGGATACAAAAACAGCACATTTTGATGATGAGCGTTTTATAAAGCTTCTTGAATTGACAAGGGAAGATGTAAGTGATATTCCGGCGGGAGATGCTTATGATAATGACATTATATGGGCGTATCTGAATGATTATCCTATTGTGATGAATTATTTGTCAAAGGCTGATACAGACTATATAATAATGGGCTTCCCGAATCATGCGAAGAGCGGAAATTACATTATGCCGGCAGGCAACGGAATGTTGGTTATAAATGCCAATATCACAAATCCTGAAAAGGTTGTATTATACATTCGGAAGCTTATGGATAAGCAGGTTCAGCTTGACATTATGAATTTCTGTATAGGAATACAAAAGATGAATGTGCAGGATTTTGTGAGAACAGATGATTCAGGAAATAAAATATACATGAATTTATATAATACAAGCGAATACAATGAAGAAAAAATTCTGTCTCTATTCAACAAGGCGGCAGAATTTCTTGAAGGCTGCGAGCCGGAACCACAGCAGTACGGAGTGATTAATCGTATTATTTTAGAAGAACTGGCAAGTATGCGTAATAATAACAAGAGTGCGCAGGACACTGCAAAAATAATAAATGACAGAGTTGAGATTTATTTGCAGGAATAATTGTGACACCGGGGTCTGACACCTGTCCAGGCTGCTTGAAGGATGTAACTATTCAGAACCCAATGTCATTTAGTTAACAATCTAGATATGCCTGACCTAATCTGTGATAGAGCATTGGTCATGCTTTTGTTGCCATAAACCAAATGAAATCGGAACTTTTTTGATTTTTATGGTATGACAAAAAGACAGATTGCGTGTCCACCTTCCAAAAATTATAGTGACAAAGATGTTTATGCTATTTAGTCACACTTATTTGTGCTTGAAAAGGCAGACTACACATGTAATTATGCGGTCATCCGGAAAACCAGACAGCACACTCACCTTCCCGTGATTTGTATTATACCGAGTTTCCCTACAAGAAGAATTATAAAGAAAAAAGGCTTAGGGAAACATTTTCATAATGTTTTGTGCCTGAGCGAAGCGAAAGGAATGGATATAATTATGAAAAAGCTAAGTTTATACCGGGATGTGTATTTCTTACTGCAGCGATGCTCAGTCTTGTGGCATGCGGCGCTGATAAAGAATTACCTGGTGATTCAAATTACATTACCCAGAGCAGTGGTGTGGATTTTGATGGTGATGGAATCGCAGACCATTTATATATTTAAAAAATAGAATGGATGAAAAAAAGGGACATACATTATATTTCCATTCATCACTGTCACATGGCGAGAAAGCTGCCATGAAGGAAAATTATAATATTTCAGATGATGATTTGGAATGTATTGTTGGTGTATATGGTAATTATTATAACAGAAGTTATTCAAATGCAATTCAGTCGGCTATCAGCAGCCTTGGTGATGCGGCAGACAGATTAAATATATCTAATTTGCGCAATGAAAATAATATATTCATACTGTTTGAAATCTCACAGTGATAAAGAAAATAGTCGGAATATCCAATGAAAAGTGGACGTAGTGCATTTCATGCATTATGTCCACTTTTTTTAATAAGTATTTGATGTTAAGCGGATATATGTTATTATAAAAATAACTATATTTTATTCAGGATTATAAATTTGAAGGGGGGGAGGATACGGCTTGCTGGATACTTATGAAAATTACATTGGAAAAATAATTGAAAACGAACGTACAAGGCGCGGGCTTTCCGTGAATGATGTCTGCAATGGGATATGCAGTGTGGCTGCGTGTTCTAAGATTGAACGTGGGGAATGTGCTGGTGGAATTCATGTGCTCATGGCACTGTGCCAGAGGCTGGGGATTAACTCGGACAGATGCGGAACATACCTTCCGCAGGCGGAGTATGATGAGATGATGGACAGGCTGTATATTCTTGAATACATCAAAGATGGTAAAATTGACAGGGCGGAGGAACGGCTTGCATACTATGAAAAAACATATAAGAAAAATCCACTTAACAGTCAGTTTGTTATGTTTATGAGAGGTCGACTGGCAGAACTTAAACTAAATAATACAAAGGCATTTGAATACTATGAGAATGCTGTTCAACAAACTATGCCGTGGTATGCAGATAGACAGAATATTTCCTGTTTGACAATATATGAAGCATACATGATATTGGGTGTGGCAAGGATAAAAGCAAAGCTTCATTATGAGACAGCGGCATACAATCTGTATAGGTTATTATTGAATTATTGTACGAATTCTAACATTGAAAAGTGGATTTTAGTCTGCATATATCCTAAGGCAATATGTGAAATGATAGATATTATCGGAATTGATAAGATGGGTATTATGGAAGTCAAAGATATGTTGGTGCATTGTGAGAATGCATTGAATGTGCTCATAGATACATCAAGACTTCATTATATCAGGCCTATACTTAGAAACATCATCAGTTTTAAGAGCAGACTTGGTAACATTGACGACAATATTAATGATTATGAGGAGCTGTTGGAGGCTATAGAAAAGCTGTTTGATAAGTTTGGACATGAACGTGAACTGTTTGAGTGGTATCCATATTATGTTGATTGTGAATTTTATTGTGTGAATGAGCTGATTGCTGAGCGTAGATGCATGACGGGAATGTCCATAGAGGAACTTGCTGGTGATACACAGAGTTCGAGAAATATTCAGAGAATTATAAAAGGGTATGTATCACCAAGCTATAACACATCAAAGAAACTCTTAGACCGTCTAGGGTTAAAGGGAGTCTTGAGAAGTGATGTGATTGTGGGAAGCGGAGCTGAGGCGTATGAGACTTTAGATAAAGCATTGGACTGTATTGCTATGAGTAAATTTGAAGATGCGGAAAGGCTAATTTCGCAATTACGGACGATGTTTTATTCAAATGTAGAAATCAATAACATTGTGTTGGAGTATCTTGAAATATGGCTCCAGATGTTGAAAGATGAAGTGGAATTTTCAGAGGTAGTGAATAGATTGGAAAGTCTGCTTCCGTTTAAATATAGCGAGATAGGAAAGTACAAATATCTTGTTAAGCATGAGAGAATGATTCTTTCTACATATATTGAGTGTCTTGGCAAGATGGAAAAATACGAAGCTATACCTGATTACGATAAAATGACATCATGGATAACCAATGAGCTTTCCAAGAAGCAATTTGCAAGTATTTTTGAAGATTTAAATATGCGATATGCAAATTTGTATGGAAATGCTGGACATTATGAGAAATCGGACAGAATTGCCGAAGAAGGCATCAGAATTGAGATAGAATGTGAAAGAATGCACTGCCTTAATACATTGCTGTACTGCCGTGCATGGAATGCCGGGGAAAGAGGTAATGTTTCGGAAAATGATAAAGAACTTTGCCGGTGTGCATACGAAATAGCAAAATTAAAAAAACAAAATATAAGAATGGGGTTATATCGCAGATGGCTGGAAAAACAATAATTACTTTTTTACGGTCTGGTTACATGTATCATCATCAGAACACACACTAATTGAATAGTTGTTTGACTTACCATTAGTGCTGTTTCTTGTGATATCCGTTAAATTAAGAATGTTGAGTAGTAATATAATTCCTGCTGCAAAGGCTAAAAGAGTTTTTTTTAACTTCATAATGTGTTCTCCTTGATTTTCTAATAGTTATATTGTAAGTGACTAAAAAGCATTCCACCATGACAAATGAGGAAAATAAAAATTCTCTTCATTTGTCATGGTACAATATAAAGAATGAATTATAATAGAGTTATACTATATAGTAGAGCATATAAAACACATGGACAATGCATAAAAGGGAAAGAGAGGATGTCACTTATGAAAAAATAACAGCAATTATGAGCATTATTGTTATGACTGTATTTTGTTTTACCTGAATCCGTGAAGTTGATCTCTTCACAGACTCCTTAAATGAATTAGTTAAAGATGTAACGAAAAATAAGGAAATTTATACATGAGTTCAATGAGTTGTTTGTTTAATGCATTTGGGGGAGATGGTTGAAAAAATAAAATATGCTGCTAATAATTGTAAACAAAATAATTTTACACAGGAGGTATTTATAATGAAAAAAATAAAATTTGTTATTGCTATTATTGGGTGTTTTGTGGTATTAAATTCTTTGACCATATCAGCATCCGCTGCTAATATATACGTTCAGACGTGGCGTCTTATTGATGCGGGTGGACATCTTGATTGGAGTGATGAAGGAACAAAGTATTTGAGTCAATGGAAATCTGCGGTTAATATGTGGAATGATTATAAGCCAGGAGTTATACGAGAAGATACAGGAAGTACAATAAATGATGTAGAAATTTCTGATGTATATGAGAAAAATAATACAAATGCTACGACATATTGGTACACTGGACTTGTTGCAGGGAGTATTAAATTTAACACTTACAATATGGAACAAAGAACTTCGTCTGAAAAAATCGCTATAGCCGCTCATGAATGCGGTCATGCACTTGGGTTAGCACATAGTACATCTAATGATATAATGTATGAACTTACACCGTTGGTAACAAAATTAAGTGAAAATGATAAAGCATCATACGATTATTCTTATACACGAGCAGCAATGGGATTGTCACTGACAAATATGAATGAGGCACGAGCGTTATCGGTTTATAAAGGATTGCCAATATATTATTGTGATTCCTCATATTGTATTGATGTTGAATCTATTAATGAAATGGTAAGCCATGCGGACTATGTTTTTGTTGGAACGGTGACAGATTGTACTTCAGAATCGTATAAAAATAAGATTAGTTTAACAGCGCAAGATGGAAACAGCAAATTGTGGGGCGAACCGTATACTAATTATGATGTTTCAGTTATTAATAATATCAAGGGGAAGTTATCAGATAAAATTGAAATTCAAAAATTTGGTGGACTGGATCAATCAGGTGAATTTTATATTATTCCAGAAGGAGATGTTCTACTAGAAGAAAGAAATACATATGTTTTTTTTGCATATAAACAGAATGATGGAAGTTTAATTGTTCGTGGAAAAAATTCTAGTCTGATTTATAATGAAGAGCTTATGCATGAGATATCTAATGCGGTGAATTGATAACATAAAGTTAGAAATTAAATACTATAGTTTAACTATAACATAAAAATTCGAAAATGCGTCCTTACAATGTTTTGGAGGCATTTTCGAATTTAAAAAAGAGGCAAGATTGAAACAAATTAGTAGGAGATAACCAAGGAATAAAGTGCATATCAAATAATGCAGCTAAAAATGTGGTTAAAAAAAGTAAAGCATGGGAAATTAAAGAGGATTTGATTTTTTATTTGCTTTGGCTATTGATAGATTATAAAGCGAAAGTCAGTCAACAGGCTTCATATCGTATTGGTATCTTTCGCGGAAAGGCAGATTTAAATATGAAAAACAACAACTCTTCTTGTGAATCTAGCAAGATTACTGTAAATATATTTGGAAAAATATTGAAGAAAAATATGGCATGGATGGCAGTTGTATTTGTGTTTGTTTTTATAATAGTATTAATAATTAGTCATTTTGTGTTTACTCAAAATAGAAATAGTAAAAGCAAGGCACCAACGATCTTAGCAAATAATTTTGAGTATACAATTTGTAGGCCGGATGTAGAAGCGGGTATTTTGAAAGCTTGTGGTTTACCTACAGAACTTTCTCAAGAATTAGTTGGTGCATTTGTTGGTTATTTAGTTTGTTATGATGAAGTTTACTATCATATAACCGAAGATGAAACTGAAATTGTGATGTATGAATACAATCCGGAGCCGAGCCAAAATGTATATGTTGTACAAATGAGAGATATATATTGTTTTGCAATAAAGAGAGACGCTGAAGGTTTTCATGGTATTGACGGTAATTTATATATTCCGGATACACAAAGAACAAATTAAAAATTTGTAATAACCCAAAAGGCAGTTGAATATTTAACAATATCATGACATGTTTATTGTGTGGTAAAAACTGAGCACAGATAATTGAACACAGAATAAGCAAAGCGACTGCGTTCATGAGCAAGTAGCGAAAGCGGATTGCGAATGTCCGCTTTACTATGATAAGGCGTTGACTCTCTTCATGAAACTTAAAGGAATGATAGACTTGGATATTCCTGTCAATCAGCAGTATATAATCAGAACAGAGAGCAGCATCAGATATGACCTTGGATTAATAGATAAAAATCAGCATGTTAAAAATATTATAAAGGCACTCAAGTGTACGATACCATATGAGAAAATAGTATATAATGGTAACCTTTTCATTACTCAGGAAGAGTGTATGTTCGTCAATTCCCTAATTTCGAGTAGAAGTAATTATGTTGATTGCAAGAAAACAGAGTTTATAGAATATGTATACAAGAATTGTAGCGAAAATAATCATGAATGGATGTATGATGTCTTTATGAGTAATATAGCGAGCTGGTATGGAAATGAGGGCGATTATGATACGCTAGATAGATTGAGCTGTAAATTTATAAAAAAAGTTGTTTAGTAGTCGAAATTGGGTATGAAAATATAAACAGTTTCTTCATATGTCATGTTAAGTTATAACAAAATATGTTATCGTATCTATGTGGCATATCAAAATGGGATAACTGTATTAATTGCATTACATAAAACATCAGGAGCTATATATAAAATTGCAGGATACTTACGAGAACTATATAGGAAAAATAATTGAAAATGAGCGTACAAAGCGGGGACTTTCCGTGAACGATGTCTGCAATGGGATATGCAGTGCGGCTGTGTGTTCCAAGCTTGAGAGCGGGGAATATGTCGGGGGAATACATATTCTGAGGGCGCTGTGCCAGAGGCTGGGGATTAACTCAGACAGATGCGGAACATACCTTCCGCAGGCAGAGTATGATGAGATGATGGACAGGCTGTACATACTTGAAAATATCAAGGATGGCAGTCTTGATATGGCACAGAAAAATATCGAAAGGTACAAAGCAAGCTACAAGAATATACCGCTCAACAATCAGTTTATTCTGTTCATGAATGGAAGAATTGCAGAGCTTGATGGTAAGTTTGTAGAAGGCTTGGAGCTCTATGCTGCTGCACTACATGTCACCATGCCTGAATATGAAAATCTGGAAAACCTGTCATGTATAACAATCTATGAAGCGTATATGTTTTTTGGCATTGCACGTATCAGTGCCAAGCTTGGAAATACAGAAGCTGCATGCAGAATATATAAGCTATTGATAAGCTACTGTGAAGCCTCCGGTGCTGAGAAGTGGAATCTTGTATGCATATATCCCAAGGCAGTATGTGAGCTTGCAGCCTGCGTTGGTCTGCAAAACATGACTGTAGAAGATAAGCGTGATAAGCTTGAATGCTGTATAAGTGCACTTGGTATGCTTAAGGAGACGGCGAGACTTTATTACATCAGACCGCTTCTTACGAACATTATTGAGCTTAATGACAGCTTAAATGATAATGTCAAGGAACTTGCTTGCAATAATGTCGAGGGCGATGTTTGTGGTGCTATCAGAGACAATATTAAAGACACTAATAAAAGCACTGTTAAAAATATCGCCTATGACACTTTAAGCTGCCGCGAGCTCCTAGAATGTGTGGATGAACTGTTTAGAAAGTATAAGCATGAGCGTGAATTGTTTGAATGGTATCCATACTATGTTGACAGCGGTTTTCGCTGTGTGAACCAGCTTATAGATGAGAGAAGACGCATGCATGGAATGTCGATAGAGGAGCTTGCAGGGACAAATCAGAGTGCCAGAAATGTGCAGAGGATTGTAAAGGGGCAGATTTCACCAAGCTACAGAACTTCAAAGGAGCTTTTAGATAAGCTTGGCTTGAAGGGAGTTCTTAGAAGTGATGTGATTGTGGCGGATAAGCTTGAGGCATATAGATTGTGGGATGAATTGGAAGCATGTATAAAACAACAGAATTCTGAGCGTGCGGACAATATAATAGAACAGTTGATAAATGAACTTGATATTTCGGTGGAAATCAATGATATTGCACTAAAGTATATAGTATTATATTGGCAGCTTCGTGAAAATAAAATAACAACCTCTCAGATGCTTGAAGGTCTTGAAAAGCTGCTTCCATTTAATATTGAGAAAATTGGAAATTACAAGTTTTTAATTAAACATGAAAAAATGATTTTACATGATTATATAGTCTGCATGGACATGATGAATAAATATGATAATTTGATTGATTTTGATAAATTAACCGTGGATATGCAGGATTCACTTTCTAAAAAACAATTTGCCGGTTCCTATGAGGAGGCATGTGTTAGGTGTGCCAATTTATATGGGAATGCTGCAAAATATGAGATTTCAAATAAAATCGCTGAAGATGGAATCAGAATAGATGTTGAATGTGAAAGAATGCGCCCTTTGAGTACTTTGCTGTATTGTGAAGCATGGAACAACAAAGAGCGTGGAGAAGTTACAGAAAATGATATAGCTTTATGCAGGTGTGCATATCAGATTGCAAAGCTGAATCAAAATGAAAAAAGGATGAGTATATATAGAGAATGGCTAGAGAATAGATAAACTATTTATTATTGTTTGAATCTGAATATATATCATTGGAATATACACTGACGGAATAATTATTTGTTTCCTTTGTATTATCTTGGATTTTTTTTGTGTTGCCAGTTAAATTGGTAATGTTGAGTATTAATGTGAGTTCAACAAAAAAAGTAAAAAATAATTTTTTAAGATTCATAATGCGTTATCTCCTTTAATAGTGTTGTTGTAATTCCTATTTTATATGAAAAGCAATTCTCTACCATGACAAATGAAGAAATTGTATAGTTTCCTCATTCGCCATGGTAGGAACAAAGTGAAAGTTTATAATTGAAATATACTATTAATTGTTAACTGTGTAAGGGCACAGATGGGGAGAAGAAAACAATAACTACACATTATAAACGAAAGGGATGACGTGTATGAAAATGGTGTAATACAGAATGTTGAAAATAGCATTGCACTTCAAAGTTCAGATGTTCAAAAGACTGCAGATGGATATTTTCAGGGTACAGTTGTATTAGCTGATATGGGTAATGACAATTACAGAATTTCATATACTGGAAGATGGCTTATAGAACCGGAAAATAGAAATGTGGATGTTGCAGCACTGTTTGTTGACAATATTTCGATTTTGCAAGGAACTGTAAAGGCTTATTACAGCGCACAGAAAAATAATAGGGGAGCACTGTCAGTGGTAAGCTTACATCAGATTTCTGATCTTTTAACCATGATATCATAATTTATTATTGAAGGAGAACAGGATATGAAAAAACGAGTAAATACTATTTTTGCTATTATTTGTATAGTAGATATTATTGTAAGTCTTATACTGATTGATGCTCCAGGGATAAACATCGCGGTAATTATAATAAGTTTGTTTTTTTTAGGAATCTTATATTATATTGTAAGAAAGCTTTTGTATTTGGAGGAACTGCTTTTAGCGATAAATCGACGTGAGGATGATAAGGAAATACATGAAAAAATTATGTGATTTTAAAAAAATCGAGGCGTTGAATATGAATAAGAAAATCAGGGGTAAGCTTTTGGTGCTGTTGTCGGCGGTTGTGCTTTGCACAGGCTGCAATTCTGGGAAGAACAAGCCGGAGGACGTTACTGTGGTGACGGGAAATGAGGAGAATATTGTATATCAGCCGTCTTTTGTGCAGCTTTCATGTGAGATGGGCAAGGAGGATGCTATTCCATCAAGAGCGTTCTCGCATATATTCGTTAATGAGAAGGCGGTGTATGGGGTTGTAGAGCATAGTGACGATATGACGCATACAAGAAGCAATTATGTTGTGATTAAGGATATCGAAGGGGATGGATATACTAAGAAGCAGCTTGGAACATTGGGAGATTATTTTAAGACTTCTCAGGGTTTTGCAGGTTTTGCCAATAAGAAACTGATGCTGTATGATGATAATTTTGATCTTATAAAGGAGATTGACCTTAATAATGTTGAGAAAGCATTGTCCGACAGGAATGAGAGACTTTCGGTTGGAGATGTGGATATTGATGAGCAGGGAAATATATGCATAGTCGGTGAGAAAACGCTTGTGTACATTGACACCGAGGGAACAGTGTCAGGGATGATGGATAAGCCAGCTAATATGGGAGGCATTGGTTATTTAGCTTTAGGGCGTATTCTGGCTGCACCGTCCGGTAAATGGTATTTTTTGTGTGTCAATAATGAGTATAAGGTCGATATATATAACATCGACAGGGAATCCGGAAGATTAGGAGACAGATTGGAAAATGTTCCTGACATCTATGAGGGCAATATGAGAGAGCTGGGTGTTTCCGAAAATGGTGTGCTATATATTATAACAGAGACTTATATATATGAATATAATGTTGATAATTCGGATTACACTACACTTGTCTGCCTTCAGGATTATGGAATCAACAGCTCGGAGGATTCCGGGGAATCAGGCTTTGGCAGGGCACAGTCGGGCACTTTTTATATAGCTTCTGTGGAAGATATTGATTTGTCGGGACAGGCGGCGGATGTGCCAATTGAGCTTGCGGTGCTGGAGGGAAAGCAGGCAGCAGATGTCACTGAGAGAAAACAGCTTGTGCTCTCAGCGTTTACTGCTCCTTCATGGATATATGCTGAGCCGATAAATAAGTTCAACAGATATAATACTGAATATTATGTCACGGTTAAACCATACTTTAATTATGATTATGATGAGTATGATA
>OGJQ01000250.1_pt1 | contig 49257 bp, 30 predicted proteins | sample 1572261 | NCBI WGS metagenome assembly OGJQ01 (sample SAMEA2582138, study PRJEB24529) | metagenome | biome: Human gut stool | place: China | collected 2011
GGATTAGCCAGCCGACATAATGTCAGCCATTGGGGATGCGGTGCCAAAGAAGCCCGGATCAGTCAGGCTGCATGGAACCGTTTCTATTATTATCTCACTACCGATGAACGTTGCGGTGACTTGATGACTGAAGTAAAGGATGCCGATCAGAAACTATATGAATTAGACCCTATGCGGCTGGCACAGCCTCGCAGTGAATATCCCTGTACGGCGCCTGCCCGACTGCGTATCGGTCCGGACTGGCTGGCGTATGCCGGAAACTGGATGACGGAGTGGGAGCGTACAGGCAACACTGTTTACCGGGATAAGATCGTAGCCGGAATGAAAAGTATAGCAGCCCTGCCCAACCGTATCTTTACGGGACCCAAAGCGCTGGGTTTCGATCCGGCAACGGGAATCATCACCAGTGAATGTGATCCCAAGCTGGAATCTTCGAATCATTTAATGACTATTATGGGTGGTTTTGAGGTAATGAACGAAATGATACGTATGATTGACCTTCCCGAATGGAAAGACGCGTGGCTGGACCATGCGGCACGTTATAAGCAAAAGGCGTGGGAATTGAATCATAGCCGTTTCCGAATTTCCCGTCTGATGGCATACGCTGCTTACCACAAGCGGGATGCACTAATGGCAAAAGAAGCATGGGAGGATTTATTCACCCGACTGGAACATACACCTGCGCCTCCTTTCCGGATCACTAAACTGTTTCCACCCGAAGTTCCGGCCCCTTTGGATGAATGCGTCAGCATCAGTACAAATGATGCGGCACTTTGGAGCCTTGATGCTATCTATATGCAGGAGGTCATTCCGATGGATGAATAATAGTTAGAAGAAAGCGGTTAATGCATTGTCAGTGAAATGCATTAACCGCTTTATGAATATATCAGATGAGTCTGTCTCTTATTTCAAGTACTGTTTCAACGGGCAATCAGCCATTTTCAGTCCATCTGCGATGCTTTTGGCATTCATGTGCGCTCCTTTCAAAGAAGTATGCGTATGGTCATTGTTATAATAATCTGCCGCTTTCTTGATACCTTTCTTTTCGAGCTTGTCAGCACTTATTTTATTCAGGTCGATAAAATAGGCTCCGGTAGCTTCGGCAGCTTCGCGTGTCCATTTGCCGAAGGAGGCAGTGTTGCGTTCTATCTTTCCGTCTTTCCACTTATTGCGTGGGGTATGGCTTAAAACGATAGGTATCGCACCCTTTTCCTGAACGTCCATGATAAACTTCCTGAGATACCAGCCGAAAGTATAAATGACTTGATATTTACCTGTTTTCTCCATTAAAAATACTTTGCTTTCTTCTCCGGAGCCGGGCAATTCGGCACGGGCTTTTCCGGTATTTATCTCTCCAGCGTCATTGTGTCCGAACTGGATAAGAACAAAGTCTCCCGGTTGGAGTGCATGATATACTTTATCCCAGCGACCTTCGTCAAGGAATGTACGGGCGCTGCGTCCTGCCATAGCACAATTCTCAACAGATATCTTATTCAGATCAAACTCATCTGCTATCACGCTGCCCCATCCCCACATACCGTTTTTATCGTTATCTTTATTTTTAACCGTACTGTCACCGATGGTAAACAATACCGGGCGTCCTTCTTTGCGGCTCGAACCGGTAGCCTCATCCTTTTCAACAGGTTTCAGATACTTTGCCAATTCCAGCCCTTCGCAGGCGCGTATTCCGTCAGCGGCAGATTCGGCATTCACTTTGGCACCAAAAGCGCTGGTATGAATGCGGTCGATATAGAACATATATTTCACTTTATTCTTGCCGAATTTCTCAAACTTGCGGGCGCTGATATCATTCAAATCAATGAAAGGAACATTCTGTTCTTCCGCTACTTGCTTTGCCCACAAACCGAATGTTTTGTTGACACGGGTAATGATGGTGCTGTCTTTGTCTGCCCAGGCATTGCGGGGAGTCAGGGAGAATAAAATCGGGTGTGCTCCTTTGGCTTTTACATCGTTGATGAAACGGCGCATATATTCTCCGTAGGTATATACAGTTTCTTTGACTCCGGTTTCCTTGATTGTCACATTCAGACTGTCCTTGCCGATTCCCGGAATGGAGGCGCGGGCACGTCCGCTGTCATAGGGGCCGTTATCATTGTGTCCCAGTTCGATGATTACCCAGTCTCCGGCTTGCACGCCTTTGATTACATCCGGCCAGAGGCGGTTGTAGAAGGTGCGGCTGCTAGTTCCTCCCAAAGCATGATTCTCAACGGTGATTCGGTTGGAGTCGAAATAATCTCCTGCGTAATATCCCCAGCCCCATTGGCCGTTGTTGCCGTTTCCTAAAGTACCGGTGCGCATGGTAGAGTTGCCGACCAGGAATAAGACCGGATTGTTACCTTTACGGCTTGCTCCGGCAACGGGGCGTGCCGTGCGTGCTTTATTCAGACTGTCCAGTGTGTTGTCTACCACCTGATTCACATCTTTCATTGGAGAAGCAATGTTGTTTTGTGCCTGCATCTGCAAGCTGCATATGATGGCTGTGAGCCAGCATAAGCAGTGAAATACCTTGTTTTTCATTTACCTGATAAATAATGCTCTTATTTTAACTTGTAAACTTCTGTACCTGCTAATAGGAAACATCCTACACCATAATCTTCAAAATCGGGAACACTTTTGTAAGTTACCGGCTGCCCGTCTTTCGGTTCTTTGCCTGTTCCTTGTACATAGCCCAAGAAACCATTCGGATGAACTGCCTCTTTTACCATTGCATTCCATGCTTTCAGTGCAACAGGGAGATATTCTTTACGGTCGAGTAATCCGTTGCGGATTCCCCATGCCATTCCGTATACAAACAAGGCTGTGCCCGAAGTTTCTTTACCTCCGAAATTGCTTTCATCGTGGAGGCTTACGTTCCAGAAGCCGTCTGTACGCTGACATTGCTTCAAGGCTTTGCTCATGGTCAGGAAGTCATTGATATAGTCCTGACGATGTGTTTCGTCAGCGGGGATTTCATCCAATACACGCACAAGGGCTGCATATACCCAACCGTTTCCTCTGGACCAGTAGCAGTTCTTGCCGTTCGGCTCTTTGTAAGGAGGATCAAAATCCTGATCGCGCCACCATAATCCTTCTTTGGCATTGTACATACCGGCTTCTCCTTCTGTGTTGCGGGTATAGGAATACAGATCCCACATTTTGTCATAGTACTTTTGTTCGCCGGTCATCTTGCCAAACTTGGCATAAATCGGCATTGCCATTTGTATAGCGTCAATCCAGTCCCAATCATTTACTTGCGGAGTATTTACGACCATATCGATGCTGGCTTTTATATTCCGGATCATGTTAGGGTCGGAGGGACACATATTATATAGGTCAATGTAAACTTGTCCGCAGCATTGGTCATCCGCATTGCGGGTCGTGTTTCCATTACGCATTCCCCATTTGTGGAAATTCGCCCAATCGTATGTATAGCTATAATAATCTTCGCGCGGGTAAATGCTATATAAAGCTATCAGCCCTTCATAATATACTCCGCGAGTCCAGATATTGCTGGGGCGAACTCTGCCAAAAAACGAGGGTAGGGTATAATCGGCATACTTTTTCATAAAGTAGTCGTTTACTTTTACGATGGTTGCCAAAGTCTCCTTTTGTTCGGGCAACTCTTGCGCACCGGCTGAACCGGCAGACATGCTACTCAGGAGAGTTGCTGTAATAAATGAGAGGAGTAATTTCTTCATGGTATAAAAACTGTTTATAAATAAAATTAGCTACTATAATTGATTTCACGGGCAAAGATAGGGGAATCTTTTTTCCTCTTCAATGGAATATTGTCCACAAGTATTTAAATTTGTCCATAATGCCTTCGGAAAGGGAGTGCGATGGTTAAAAAGGCAATTTATACATAGATTTGTACGATATTCTATTTTATGGGTAGACCATATCGCTTACTTTTGCACGACGTTATTCTAAATATGATAAGAACACTTTGATTAATGATAAAACTATGAAATGTACAAGCATCTTTTTTAGTTTGTTGGTAATAGCGACTTTTGTAGTTGCCCAGCCAAACTATGATTTTACTAAACTGAAACGAGAACATTTAGGACGTGGCGTAATTGCCATTCGTGAGAATCCGTCAACCGTAGTCGTTTCTTGGCGCTATCTTTCTTCTGATCCGATGGACGAATCCTTTGATATATACCGGGATGGTAAAAAGGTGAATAAACATCCGCTGAAAAATGCAACTTTCTTCCAGGATTCTTATCAGGGAACAGAACCTGCACTCTATACGGTAAAAGCTATAAAAGGTAAAACAGAAAGCAATTATCAACTGCCGGCAGATGCTCCGACAGGATATTTAAATATTCCTTTGGTACGCCCCGAGGGAGGTACTACTCCGTCCGGACAAGCATACACTTATGCTCCGAATGATGCCAGTATCGGTGATGTAGACGGGGATGGTGAATATGAGATTATTTTGAAATGGGATCCGTCCAATGCACATGATAACGCTCATGACGGTTATACGGGACCGGTGATTTTTGACTGTTATAAGTTGAACGGGCAGCAGTTGTGGCGTATCAATATGGGACGCAATGTACGCGCCGGTGCACATTATACACAGTTTATGGTCTTCGATCTGGACGGTGACGGCCGTGCGGAAGTGGTAATGAAGACCGGAGACGGAACAGTGGACGGAACGGGAAAGGTGATCGGTGATGCGAATGCGGATTATCGGAATGAGCGAGGACGTATCTTGACAGGCCCGGAGTATCTGACCATCTTTAACGGACTGACCGGAGAAGCAATGCAAACGATTGATTATGTGCCCGAACGTGGCAATCTGATGGACTGGGGCGACGGACGTGCCAATCGTAGCGACCGTTATCTGGCTTGTATTGCGTATTTGGATGGAGTACATCCGAGTGTGGTGATGTGCCGTGGATATTATACACGTACTGTATTGGCTGCCTATGACTGGGATGGTAAGAATTTGAAGAACCGCTGGGTATTCGACAGTAATAATCCCGGTTGCAGAGCTTATGCCGGACAAGGAAACCATAATCTTCGTGTAGGTGATGTAGATGGTGACGGCTGCGATGAGATTGTATATGGACAATGTACGATCAATAACGATGGAACCGGACTTTATTCTACCCGCATGGGGCATGGTGATGCTATGCATCTGACTCACTTTGATCCTTCCCGTCCGGGATTGCAGGTTTGGAGTTGCCACGAGAACAGAAGAGATGGCTCAACTTTCCGGGATGCAGCTACGGGAGAAATTATTTTCCAGATAAAGAGTAATACTGATGTAGGTCGTTGTATGGCTGCTGATATTGATCCTAATCATCCCGGAGTTGAAATGTGGTCTTTAGATTCTAAAGGTGTCAGAAATGTGAAAGGGGAAGTGATTGCTTCCAGAGTCAGAGGATTGTCTACGAATATGGCTGTCTGGTGGGATGGTGATCTCTTGCGTGAGTTGCTGGATCGTAATGTAGTCAGTAAATATAATTGGGAGAAAGGACTTTGTGAACGTATCGCTGTTTTTGAAGGTGCTCTTTCTAATAACGGAACAAAGTCAACTCCTTGTCTGCAAGGAGATATTGTAGGAGACTGGCGAGAAGAAGTATTGTTACGTACAGCCGATAATACAGCTTTGAGGCTTTATGTCTCTACCATTCCTACGGACTACCGTTTCCATACTTTCCTGGAAGATCCGGTTTACCGTATCAGTATTGCGACTCAAAATGTGGCTTATAATCAGCCTACTCAGCCCGGATTCTATTTTGGTCCGGAGTTGCGTGGCACTATATTCAGAGGATGTAAAATACCTAAAAAGTAAATTATGAATTATCGTATGATGACCGTTGCTGCGTTATTGGTAGCACTACCTGCCTGTGCGCAGAAAAAGAAAGCAGTAATCAATGATTCAAATACCCCCTTGCATTTACTGCAGCCTGCTTATCAGGGTACTTATGGTGATTTGACCCCCGAACAGGTTAAAAAAGACATCGATCGTGTTTTTGCGTATATAGATAAGGAGACACCGGCTCGTGTAGTGGATAAGAATACCGGTAAGGTGATTACGGATTATACTGCAATGGGGGATGAGGCGCAGCTGGAACGCGGGGCTTTTCGTCTGGCAAGTTATGAATGGGGTGTCACTTATTCCGCTCTGATAGCGGCTGCCGAAACAACAGGTGATAAGCGTTATACTGACTATGTTCAGAATCGTTTCCGCTTTTTGGCGGAAGTCGCTCCGCATTTCAAACGTGTCTATGAAGAAAAAGGGAAGACTGATTCGCAATTGTTGCAAATCCTGACTCCTCATGCGTTGGATGATGCGGGAGCCGTATGTACTGCCATGATTAAATTACGGTTGAAAGACGAGTCTCTTCCGGTTGACGGATTAATTCAGAATTACTTTGATTTTATCATCAACAAAGAATATCGTCTGGCAGACGGAACGTTTGCCCGTAATCGTCCTCAGCGGAATACTCTTTGGCTGGATGATATGTTTATGGGCATTCCGGCGGTAGCGCAGATGAGTCGTTATGATAAGGAAGCGAAGAATAAATATCTGGCAGAAGCCGTGAAGCAATTCCTGCAATTTGCAGACCGTATGTTTATCCCCGAAAAGGGATTGTACAGACACGGATGGGTGGAAAGCAGTACGGATCATCCGGCTTTTTGCTGGGCACGTGCCAATGGATGGGCGCTGCTGACAGCTTGTGAACTGCTCGATGTATTGCCGGAAGATTATCCCCAACGTCCGAAGGTGATGGATTATTTCCGTGCTCATGTGCGTGGAGTGACGGCGTTGCAAAGTGGAGAAGGACTTTGGCACCAGTTGCTCGACCGTAATGATTCTTATCTGGAAACTTCTGCAACTGCTATCTATGTATATTGTCTGGCACACGCCATTAATAAAGGTTGGATTGATGCGATAGCGTATGGTCCTGTTGCCCAGTTGGGATGGCATGCCGTCGCCGGAAAGATAAATGAAGAAGGACAGGTGGAAGGCACTTGCGTAGGCACCGGTATGGCTTTCGATCCGGCTTTCTATTATTATCGTCCGGTCAATGTATATGCGGCGCATGGATACGGACCGGTGCTTTGGGCAGGTGCGGAAATGATTCGTTTGCTCAACACCCAGCATCCTCAGATGAATGACAGTGCCGTGCAATATTATCAGGAAAAGCAGAAGACGACAGCTCCTATCTTTGCGGTAGATAGTGAATAAATAAAAGATTAACTTTAAAATATAGGAACCATGAAACGAGAAGCATTCAAAATGTATCTGAAACCGGGCTATGAAGCAGAATACGAAAAAAGGCATGCCGCTATCTGGCCTGAATTAAAAGCACTGCTTTCAAAAAATGGGGTGTCGGATTATTCTATATATTGGGATAAAGAAACCAATATTCTATTTGCTTTCCAGAAATCAGAAGGAGAAGGAGGTTCGCAGGACTTGGGCAACACAGAGATTGTACAGAAATGGTGGGATTATATGGCAGATATCATGGAAGTGAATCCGGACAATTCACCGGTTTCAATACCATTGCCGGAAGTCTTTCATATGGACTAGAACCCTTAGACAGAATTGATATCAGGGGGATGTTTGATTAAAAAACAAGCATCCTCCTGATACTATTTATGGATTGTTTCTTTATTATTTCAACTATCTTGACTATTTTTGTCTGGCATTTATCATTAATCTTAGAATCTATATGACACAGAGGCGCATATTACTTTTCACATTGTTCATGACTCTTGTTTTCAATGCGGCTTACGGCGGCATTGAACTCCGTTCCAAACAAATGAGAACAAGTGACGGACTTCCGAATAACTCAGTTCGGTACCTGTATCAGGATAGCAAAGGCTTCTTGTGGTTGGCTACCCTAAATGGGTTAAGCCGCTATGATGGCAACTCTTTTCTGACTTTCCGTCCGGAAATCGGTGATAAAGTCTCTTTGGCTGATAATCGGATTTATGACCTTACCGAAGACAAAAATGGTTTTTTATGGATCTCTACAACTCCGGAATTGTTCAGTTGTTATGATTTGCAACGTGCCTGTTTTGTAGACTATACGGGGTCTGGTGCGCTGGAAAAGAATTATTCGTCTATATTTGTTGCTGCTAATGGGGATGTATGGCTCAGACATTCCGGCAATGGTTGTCTCAGAATGGTCCATCAGAAAGACAGACAGATGGTGTCTACGGAATTTAAGACGGAGCGTGGAAATCTTCCGGATAACCGGGTACAGTTTGTAAATGAAGATGCCGGCGGACGAATCTGGATCGGGACACAGCGTGGCTTAGTTTCCGTATCCGACGGACAGTATAAGGTAGAAGACAGATTACTCCATTTTACTTCTTCTCTGGCATTCAAGAATGATATGTATTTTCTGACAGCGGACGGAGACATCTACTGCTATCAGACTACAAAGCAAAAACTGACAAAAGTCGGTTCGCTTTCTGCTGTTGCGGGTAAGACGTCACCTACGGGAAACTTCCTGTTGAACGATAAATGGGTCATCCTTACCAATACCGGGGTTTTTAACTATGATTTCAATACACGCAAGATCAGTGTGGACTCTGGTCTGAACATCAGAAATGGTGAAGTGATTTGTGATAATCATGGTGACTTCTGGATATATAATCATACGGGATGTGTCACTTATATTTTGGCCAAGAATGGAGCAAGAAAAGAATTTCAGTTGATACCTGAAGATAAACTGGGATACATTGATTATGAACGTTATCATATTGTCCATGATTCCCGGGGAATCATTTGGATTTCTACTTATGGTAACGGATTGTTTGCCTATGACACGACAGAGGATAAGTTAGAACATTTTCTGGCTAATATAAATGATCAGAGTCATATAAGTTCGGATTTTCTGTTATATGTGATGGAGGATCGTGCCGGAGGTATTTGGGTAAGTTCAGAGTATTCCGGTTTATCCCGTATTTCAGTTCTGAATGAAGGAACCTCGCGTATTTATCCCGAATCCCGTGAATTATTTGACCGCTCGAATACGATTCGTATGTTGACTAAAATGCCGGATGGGGATATTTGGGTCGGAACACGTAAAGGCGGATTATATACGTTTGACTCGAATCTTCATTCCAAAATGTCCAATCAGTATTTCCATTCCAATATTTATGCGATAGCAGAAGATAATCAAGGCGAAATGTGGGTGGGAACCCGTGGAAATGGATTGAAGGTCGGAGATTCATGGTATCGCAATGAAGTCTCGGATCCGGCTTCGTTATCAGAAAATAATGTCTTTTCTCTTTTTCGTGACCGGAAAGACCGTATGTGGATAGGTACCTTTGGCGGTGGGCTTGAACTGGCAGAACCGACGACTGATGGCAAGTATAAATTCCGTCATTTTTTACAGCAGAAGTTTGGTCTGCGTATGGTGCGAGTAATAGAAGAAGACGATAATGGAATGATCTGGGTGGGCACCAGTGAGGGTGTGTGCATCTTTCATCCGGATTCATTGATAGCTGACAGTGACGATTATCATCTGTTCAATTATACAAACGGTACATTTTGCAGCAATGAAATCAGATGTATCTACCGTGATACGAAAGGACGTATGTGGGTGGGGACATCTGGCTCCGGCTTGAATCTTTGTGAGCCGGAAGATAATTACCGTTCATTGAAATATGAACATTACGGAACCTCTGAAGGATTGGTTAATGATGTGATTCAATCAATTTTGGGGGACAATAACGGAAACTTATGGGTAGCTACGGAATATGGTATTTCTAAGTTTAACCCGACTAATCATTCTTTTGAAAATTATTTCTTTTCTTCCTATACTTTGGGTAATGTTTATAGTGAGAATAGTGCTTGTGTGGGAGTAGATGGAAAATTGCTTTTCGGCACAAATTACGGTCTGCTTGTCATTGATCCGGATAAAATACAGGATAGCGAAACTTTTTCTCCGGTGGTCTTTACAGATTTGCATGTGAATGGTACCCAGATAAATCCTACTATGGAGGATTCTCCATTGAAACAATCGCTTGCTTATTCGGATGAAATTACTTTGAAGTATTTTCAGAATTCATTCTTGATAGATTTCTCTACTTTTGACTATTCGGACAGCGGACGTACAAAGTATATGTACTGGCTGGAAAACTATGATAAGGGATGGAGCACACCTTCTCCGTTGAATTTTGCTTCTTTTAAATATTTGAACCCAGGTACTTATGTACTTCATGTGAAGTCATGTAATGGAGCAGGTGTTTGGAATGAAAGTGAAACAACCTTGAAGATTGTCATTGTGCCTCCTTTCTGGAAGACGAACTGGGCTATGTTGGGATATGTGCTGTTGTTGATTGTAACTTTATATTTTACTTTCCGTATTGTGCGTAACTTTAACAGTCTGCGTAATCGTATTAATGTGGAAAAACAGTTGACAGAATATAAGCTGGTTTTCTTTACTAATATTTCCCATGAATTTCGTACTCCGTTAACTTTGATTCAAGGAGCGTTGGAAAAGATTCAACGGGTTGCTGATATTCCCCGTGATCTGATACACCCGCTCAAAACGATGGATAAAAGTACTCAGCGAATGTTGAGGCTGATCAATCAGTTATTGGAGTTCCGCAAGATGCAGAATAATAAGTTGGCGCTCTCTTTGGAAGAAACGGATGTGATTGCTTTCCTTTATGAAATCTTCCTGAGTTTCGGTGATGTAGCGGAGCAAAAGAATATGAATTTCCGTTTTATTCCGTCTATACCGTCTTACAAGATGTTTCTTGATAAGGGTAATCTGGATAAAGTGACTTATAACCTGTTGTCTAACGCTTTTAAATATACCCCTTCGAACGGTACGATTATACTTTCTGTTACGGTAGATGAAGTGAAGAAGACATTGCAGATTCAAGTAGCTGATACAGGTGTTGGTATTCCAAAAGAGAAGCAAAATGAGTTGTTCAAGAGATTTATGCAGAGTAGTTTTTCCGGTGATAGTATCGGAGTTGGTTTGCATCTGAGTTATGAATTGGTACAGGTGCATAAAGGTACGATTGAATATAAAGACAATGACGGCGGAGGTTCTGTCTTTACCGTTTGTATCCCGACGGACAAAAGTGTTTATTCGGAGAAAGATTTCCTTATTCCCGGTAATGTCTTGTTGAAAGAGGCAGGTGGGCAGGCACATCATTTACTGGAACTTTCGGAAGAACTACCGGAACCGGAGAAAATAGCAGAACCTTTGAATAAGCGTAAAGTATTGATTATAGAAGATGATAATGATATCCGTGAATTTTTGAAAGAAGAAGTAGGAGTTTATTTTGAAGTTGAAGTAGCTGCTGACGGAACTTCCGGATTTGAGAAGGCTCGTACCTATGATGCTGATTTGATTATTTGTGACGTACTGATGCCCGGAATGACCGGATTTGAAGTGACAAAGAAATTGAAATCTGATTTTGCGACAAGTCATATCCCGATTATCTTGCTGACAGCATTGAATTCTCCGGAAAAACATCTGGAAGGAATTGAAGCCGGTGCTGATGCCTATATTGCGAAGCCGTTCAGTATAAAACTTCTGTTGGCACGCGTATTCCGCTTGATAGAACAGCGTGATAAGTTGCGGGAGAAATTCTCCAGTGAGCCGGGAATTGTTCGTGCTGCCGTATGCTCTACTGACCGTGATAAGGAATTTGCCGACCGATTGGCTGTTGTACTGGAACAGAATCTTTCTCGTCCGGAATTCTCTATTGATGAGTTTGCTCAATTGATGAAATTAGGACGAACGGTATTTTATAGAAAACTGCGCGGAGTGACGGGGTATTCTCCCAATGAATATTTGCGGGTTGTACGAATGAAAAAAGCGGCTGAGTTGTTATTGTCTAGTGAGAATCTGACTGTTGCGGAAGTTGCTTACAAGGTTGGCATCAGCGATCCGTTCTATTTTAGTAAGTGCTTTAAGACTCAGTTTGGGGTAGCGCCGTCCGTATATCAACGCGGTGAAATGAAAGAACAGGGAGAAAATGAGACGGCAGAAGCCTGAGTAACCAAGCTTTCTAAATGGTAGTTTAAATCTTCTCTGTAGTGCCCGATATGAATGATCGACCTTGTATTTGTGTACAATAGTCTATGGTCGAATAGTAAAAGTACCCTTATTTTTGCAGGAGAATATTACTATAAAATTAAAGGATCATTGATCATGAGAACACTCTTTTTTATCTTGTTTTTTGTATTAGGCTTTTGTTATATTCAGGCGAGAGGGCAGAAGCCTGCACATGTTATAATAACAGCTGGTCAGTCAAACACGGATGGACGAGTACCTAACAATCGTTTACCGGATTATATAAAGGCAATGGCTGTGGATAGTACGTATACTGCGGGAGCCTACAAATATTGCCATATTGCCCATAATCGTACAGATGGTATGTTTGTTCCATTTTGGCCATTGAGTCATCCTAAAAGTAAGCCTTATACGTGGGGATATGATGCGATTGCTTATTATTGGTTGGAACAGTTGTTTCAGGAAGATTTTTATGTTATCAAGTGGGCTATCGGTGGCACTGCCATAGCTGCTCCTGTTACTACTCCTTTTCGGGGAACTTACTGGTCTGCCGACCCGAAATGGTTGGCAGAGAATACAGCTACCAGTGAGAAAGGAAAATCTTTATTACTTTCTTTGATTGCCAATATTGATGCGAGTATTGATCAGACACTTTCCAAACTAAAGCAAGGTTATCAGATTGATGCTTTCGTTTGGCATCAGGGAGAAAGTGATTATGAGCACGGAAAAGAATATTATCAGAATCTGAAAGGAGTAGTTTCCTATGTGCGTAACCACCTGACAGAGAAAACCGGAAAAGATTACTCTGAACTTCCATTTATATTTGGTACCGTATCCAGGAAAAACAAACGGTATAATAGTGATGTTGAGGAAGGAATGCGTCGCTATGCAAAAGAAGATAAGAACGCTTATCTGATTGATATGTCGGAAGCGGAACTAATGGGAGATAAACTTCATTTTAATCAGGTTTCTGCCGAGTATATGGGTAAACAGGTATATGAACAAATTAAAAAGACTCTTTCGGATGATCCTCATGTATATGTCGCCAAATATAAAGGAGACAGAGCTTGTGCTATCAGTTATACATTTGATGATGGGTTGGCAGAACATTCAACTGTAGCTGCCCCTGAGTTGGAGAAACGTGGTTTTAGAGGTACTTTCTGGGTATGCGGCTATTATACGGAACAAGGTGCATCTGCAAAGGTACCTCGAATGACTTGGGATGAGTTGCGTGAAATGTCAAAGAAAGGACATGAGGTTTCCAGCCATAGCTGGGCACATAAGAATGCCAAACGATTGACTATAGAGCAAGTTAAATCGGAGATAGAAAAGAATGATAGTGCTATTTATGCTAATATTGGCATTGTACCTCGTACCTATTGTTACCCATATAATTATAAGACAGAAGAAATAGTCAGTATGGCTTCTAAAGGCAGGGTCGCTACACGTACTAAACAAATTTCAATCGGAGGAAAGTCAACTCCCGAACGGTTTGACAAATGGTTGAAGGATTTGATGAAAGCGGAAGATTGGGGAGTAGGTATGACGCACGGCATTAATTATGGATATGATGCTTTCAAATCGCCTTCTTTATTTTGGGAACATTTGGATAAAGTGAAAAGTATGGAAGATCAGATTTGGGTAGGTACCTTCTGTGAAGTGGCATCTTATATCAAAGAAAGGGAGGAGATACAATTGAAAGTCTCTAATAAAAAGAATGGTATGACAATTACTCCCAAGTTGAAATTAGATAGAAAACTGTTTGCTGAGCCATTGACGATGGTGATTCAAGGGGAAACTATGAATGGAATTCTGGTGAAGCAAGGCAGGAAAGAATTACCTGTGTATATAAATGGGAATAAAGTTATGTTTGACTTTAATCCTTATGGAGGAACTATTAAAATTCATTTTAATTAGGGGTGTGTACGAATAAAGTTTAACCTGATAATAAAATCAATAAAATAATGAAAACAAATTATCTATGTGGCCTCTTCCTTTTATGTGTGCTAGTATGGGGAAGATCGGAAGCACACGCTGAGAAACCGCTGAAGACTCTGGATCTGTATCTTTGCATTGGACAGTCGAATATGGCAGGGAGAGGGAAATTATCACCGGAAGTGATGGATACTCTACAAAATGTATACCTGCTGAATGCAGATGATCAGTTCGAACCCGCAGTGAATCCCTTGAACCGCTATTCTACGATAGGAAAAGGACTTAGCTGGCAACAAGTAGGACCTGCATATGGATTTGCCAAGACGATGGCTACTAAAAAACATCCGGTAGGCTTAATCGTCAATGCACGGGGAGGATCTTCGATTCGTTCATGGGTTAAGAATGCCAAACAGTCCGGCGGATATTATGATGAAGCAATACGACGTGCAAAAGAAGCAATGAAGTATGGTACATTGAAAGCAATTATCTGGCATCAGGGAGAAGCCGATTGTCATCATCCGGAAGCATATAAAGAGAAGATTATTCAGCTGATGACAGACTTACGTAATGACCTGGGAATGCCTGATTTACCAGTTGTCGTAGGACAAATAGCACAATGGAACTGGACAAAGAAACCTTATATTCCCGAAGGTACAAAACCCTTTAATGACATGATAAAAGAGATCTCCACTTTTTTGCCCCATAGTGCTTGTGTGTCTTCCGAAGGACTTACTCCGTTGAAGGATGAAACGGATCCTCATTTTGATGCAGCAAGCCAGATTACTTTAGGCAAACGCTATGCTAAAGAAGTTAAGAAACTAATAAAGAAATAGCTGGTAGTTTCAGACTACACTCATTTCTGTTTAAACATATACATAGGAAATATTTATCCATTGTTATTGTCACTTGTCACTTTTCTGATTTAAGTGTTTTATAATAAAGAAGATAGGGGTGACAATAGAGGGTGATAATAAGGTGACAATAGAATGTATCTTCCATTCTTATTGTCACCTCTCCTTGATGAATCTTTTATTTAAAGTATTGATTATCAGTTAATAGATAATCAGCTTGAGGATTTCGCCTGCATGTGTTAAAAACATCATTTTGGGCGTCAATGTACGCTGTTTACACCTTAATGTTTCCAAGGTATGCTGCTTACATTAAGAACAAAGCCCGGTAACCTTAATATGCAAGCAAGGTTTGATTAATCTGTTAAGTCGGTTTTATGTCTTCGTTCCATGTTCATGAACCGTTCGGCTCACGTACGTAAACCCAATGGCTCATGTACGTAGACTGATGGGACCACGTACATGAAACAATCTATTGTTACTGACCGGATACATTAATCTAGCCTGCATAATAGCTTACTGAACGGTTCATTGACGGTTGTTTCTCCGTACTAATCTTTTGTTCCTATGGGGCAATATGGTTTTTGTGACACCTTCTTTTACATATCTCCTTTATGGTGGGAGAAAATGTTTTATTCTATTTGATTGCTTCCAGAAACTCTATTTCAATAATTCTCAGATTAGCATTATTCTTGTTCGCTTTTGCTTCGAGTTCCATATCATTTGCTGCTTTTGCCGCAACTTCAGTGATCTGTCCGAAAGCATCCTGATCGCTGGTATTACCTTTCAGACGGATGGTAATTTGTTTGGAACGTACCGGCTTTTCCACATTAAGATGAACATACCCCAGGCTTTTATTCGTATCTCCACTCCAGATCATAGTATTGCCGGCAAACACTTCCAAAGGATAACTGCGTGAACGCCATCCATTCAATTTGATACAGATATCATCTATTGCAGCTTCTTTTTCGAGCGTATATGTAATCCATGCGGTGCTGAGCTTGCCGTCATTCATCCATTCGCTTCTTTCATTATCGTCGAAGCTTTGGTTTACAGTCTCATTGTTGGCTCCGGCTTTGGCGGATACAATACGTATATCACGTTTTGTGTCTTTGTAAGATGGGGTAAGGGGAGTCTTTCCTTTATCCAGATTACCTTTCAGAGTCATCTGAGGCAAATAAGTACTCAATCCGTTGCTAACTTTGACGGGAAGGGTTTCTAATGTAATTGTAGCGCTGGGGAGCCCTTCTGCCTTAGCGGTCAGAGTGATCTTGCCGGCTTGGGTAGTGCTGCGGATAAGAGCACGGTTAATACCACATTCCACAGGGAGACTGGTATTAAGAATATAATTGTCTTTTCCTTGTGCGATGCCTCCGCGCCATTCGGCATTCCCTTTCAGGTCGAATTGAATGGTACGGTTGTCAAGCGGACAGCGTTTTCCATCTTTATCTACCACTTCTACCTGTATTAATGCCAGGTCAGCTCCGTCCGCATGGAATCCTTCCGGATTTTGTATCGTTGTCAGTTTCAGTCCGGCAGGTTCACCAACGGTACTTACTGCGTAGCGGCTTATTTCCTTACCGGCCTTGTTGTAGCTGACAGCTTCCAGTTTACCGGCTTTAAAAGCCACATTGTCAAAAGTGAACAGGAAATTGTATTCGCGTTTGCCTTTTCCTAGTGACTGACTGTTCAGGAACAGTTCCACTTCTTCACCTGTAGAAACGACATAGACCGGTTTTACTGTATTTGCGGGATAGTTCCAATGACCGATGATATAGGTATTGTCTTCTTCTGTATCTACCCATCCGTTCCACATGACCTGATGTGCAAAGAAAGCATCTTTTTCGATGCGCATAGGGTCCGTTACTCCACTTCTGCGATAGTTTTCTTCACCACGGTGGTGTGTGTTGGTATCCGAGAAAATGATTTTGGCCCCTCCGGAACTGACTCTGCGACCTGTCCCTGGACGCTCACGCCAATAATCATACCAACAGCGGATCATTGCTATCGCCAGCATGTCCTGATTGTGATTGTAGTCTGTTGCAGGTTGGTTACGATGTAACGGTCCGTCTCCTTCTTTGTGGAAAGGATAGCTGTATTCATCCCAATATTTTCTCAAACCTTCATCACGACAATATTCTGTAGCCCACATCGGGTGATGTTCACTCTTGTTGATATAAAGCATTTCTCCGCCATATTCGGCTTCACGGATGTCCAGCATCTCACGAGAGCCGATAGCACGTCCGCCAAAAGGATCGTATTGATCACGGATAGCTTTCATTTCTATCATGTGCTCTCTGCTGATACCTTTGTTTCCACATTCATAAAATAAGATACTTGGATTATTACGGTTGTAGATAATCGCATCGCGCATTAGTTCTGTACGCTGATCCCATTGGCGTCCTGTACGGTCTTTCTCGGAATCTCCTGCCGGCATTGCTTGAATCAGGCCTACACGGTCGCAGGACTCTACGTCTTGTTTCCATGGGGTAACATGCATCCAGCGTACCAGATTACCATTGCCTTTTACTACCAGGCCATTGGAGTAGTCACTAAGCCATGCCGGAACGGACAGGCCTACCGCCGGCCATTCATTACTGGTGCGCTGTGCATATCCTTTCATCTGGATCACACGATCATTCAACCATATTTTGCCTTCTGCAAATCGTGTCTTGCGAAAACCTGTACGAGTACTTACTTCATCAAAGACTTGATTCTTATTGTCTTTTAGAATCGTCTGGACAGTATAAAGATACCCATATCCCCAACTCCAGAAATGGAGATTATTTACTTTGGAAGCAGCTTTCACTACCCTTGTTTCGCCACCTTGTAAGGTTACTTTCTCACCTTCGAAGCTTTTCACCTGTTTGCCGTCAGCATCCAGCAAGACCACCTGGTAGCTAAATTGGCGTGGTTCACGACTGTCGTTTTTTACTTCCGATTCTGCATGGATGGTGGCAGTGCGTCCTTTTACGTCGATGTCTTTAGCATAAATATAAACTCCGGTAGTTTTCAGATTACTGTATAAAGGAAGAGTCTGATACACTTCATCTGTAACGTACAAGAATACATTCTTGGGCAGACCACCGTAGTTTGCGTTGAAGTTACGGTCGTTCCACTGGAACTTGGAGTTAGTACTTTTTTCGCGATACATCCAGTCATTGTCCGTACGTACTGCCAGTACATTGTCACCTTCTTTAATATAAGGTGTCAGGTCGAAGCCTGCCGCCATTACTCCGTTTTCGTGCTTTCCCAGATATTGTCCGTTCAAATAGAAGTCACCGGCTTGGCGCACTCCTTCAAATTCGATGAATACTTTTTGTTTTTTACCGGAAGCCGGAATCCGAAAGTGTTTCCGATACCATACCACTGTGTCCGTCAGCTGTTCGATGGACACTTTGAAGGCTTCATCTTCATTAAAGGCATGCGGTAAAGTGACCGCTTTCCACCGGCTATCGTCGAATTGAGATTGTTTAGCTTCGGGAAAGTCTCCGATTTGCAGACGCCATTCACTGTTGAAATTGTATTTTTTGCGTTCGAAAGCGTGACTATCAACAATAGCCAGCACTGCAAACAGAAATACAAATAGAAAGAGTTTGTTTCTCATGATTTCTTAATGATTAATTTTTCATTGGCAAAGAAAGTACATCAATGAAAGAAACACCCCTTAAATTAGTACGGAAAACCTGTAAGATCATACGTCGGCATCATTTATGGGTTCATTTTCATCTTCAGACAGCTTTTTCCGATAGGCAGATGGAGATACCCCGAATTGGTTCTTGAAACATTTACTGAAGTAGAACGGATCGTTGATACCTACGCTATAGGCGACTTCGGCTATGGTGAGATCTTCTGTCAATAACATTTCAGCAGCCTTTTTCATCCGCATGACACGTAAATATTCGTAAGGAGAATAACCGGTCACTCCCCGTACTTTTTTATAGAATACAGTACGTCCTAGTCCCATTATTCCGGCAAAGTCATTGACCGAAAAATCGGTATCGGTCATGTGCTCATTCAATACTTCATTCAGCTTTACCGAGAACTTCTGATCCTTGTCATTGGTACAGATAATGGAATGAGCCAATCCCGGTTCGTTAGAATATTTTTGGCGCAGTTTATCCCGTAGCTCGATTAACTTGAAGATTCTTGCCAGTAGTAAAGAGACATTGAATGGCTTCGTGATATACGCATCAGCTCCGGATTCAATTCCTTCCTGATATTTCTCTTCTATATTGAGGGCAGTCAGTAATATGATGGGGATATGGCTGGTGGTAAATTCATTTTTAAGTTTGCGTGTCACTTCAAATCCATTCATTCCCGGCATCAGAACGTCACAAACAATTAAATCAGCATCATACGTACTTGCTTTTTCAAAACCGGATGTTCCGTCAGCAGCTACTTCAACTTCAAAGTAAACTCCTATTTCTTCTCTTAGGAATTCACGGATATCAGTATCATCTTCTATAATCAAAACTTTGCGTTTGTTCAAAGGATCGACAGGAGGCTGGAAAGTATCCTCTGACGTTTCATTTCTGAGAAAATCTTTGGAGTGCTGTTCCTCTTCTTCGGTTAATAACTGATTGGGAATCAGGAAATCTTTCTCCTGATAGATATCAGAATTAGTCGGCAATAGGACGGTAAAGACAGAACCGCCTCCCTCATTTTCATCATAACTGATATTACCTTTATGTACCTGTACCTGTTCGTGTGTCAAGTGGAGACCTACTCCGACACTGCTATGAGAGAAGCTGCTTTGCATGAAACGCTTGAACAGTTCAGAACGTTTTTCTTTGGGTATGCCGATCCCGTTATCTATGACTTGTATACGAAGCTGTTGCTTGTCTTCCTGAATATCTATTTTGAATATAATCTTTCCGTTAGAAGGAGTATACTTGAAAGCATTGGATAGGAGGTTGTAGGTAACCTTGTCTAAATTGCCTTTATCAATAAACATTTTATAAGCAGGTTGTGACGGCTCAAAACTGAAATCGATGTTTTTGGACTCGCTTGTATCCTTGAAACTCAGGAAGATTTCATAAAGGAAAGCAATGACGTCCGTCTCTTCCAAAGATAAGGCCAGTTTGTTTTTCTGCATCTTTCTGAATTCAAGTAGCTGATTGATGAGGCGTAACATTCTCTGAGTGCTTTTATCCATGGTTTTTAAAGGACGTTGCATCTCTTTGGGAGGATTCTCTATATTGATTAGCTTGTTGAGAGCACCTTGAATCAGAGTAAGCGGTGTACGGAATTCGTGGGATATATTGGTGAAGAATTCCAGCTTATATTCGGTCAATTGCTTCTCAACAGCGATGCGATTGCGTAATCTGTTGAAATTTCGTATGATATGGAAACTGAAATAACAGACGATTCCAATGAATACCAGATAAATCAGATAGGCCCAGGTCGTCTGCCAGAAAGGAGGAGCTATGACAATCTCCATAGTACTTTCTTCCCCCCATACGCCGGCTACATTGCAGGCTTTCACTTGCAACTGGTATTTACCGGGAGGAAGATTACGGTACGTTGCCAAATTTTGTGCTGAAGGGATGCTCCATTCCGAATCATATGGAGGCATCCGATAAGAATATTTGGATGCTCCGCTTAAAAAGTTGAATGTTGAAAAGGCAATGACAAATGAATTTTGATAATGTTTCAAGTTTAACTGCCCTGTATAGGACATGGTTTCGTTGAGAGGGGAATCATCCATACCGGGCAACATATGCGCTCCATTGATGTGAAGCCCTGTGAATACGGTCGATGCAAGTTTTTCCATGTTTTCCACTTTATTGGCATCGAGAACTACCAGGCCGTAGTTCGTACCGAAAAGTAATCTTCCGTCAGCATTTATGCAAGCCGTATTTTCAGAGTATACATTCCCCAGTGTATGTGAAGAAAAATAATAATTCTCTATTTGCTTGGTGGCGAGGGTGAAGCGGGAAATGCCATATTCGGTCGCAATCCACATTTTGTTGTCCTGATCTTCAACAATCGACTGTATGACTCCGTTGGGCAATCCGTCTTTAATACTATAACAATCGAAAGTCAGATGTTGGTAGTCATTTCCCGGATAGCAGATGGCAAAGCCTGCTCCCGTTGTTCCAATCCACATATTTCCTTCATGATCATTCACCAGACAGCGGATTTCATTGCTGGGGAATGTTTCATTGACATGATTGTAAAGTACGTAATTCTTGGGGGAGTTGATCAGTGAGTCCGGATGGAAGATATAAATACCGTTGTTGGTACCCACCCACATCATACCGTTGCGGTCTTCCTGTATGACGCGTACCCGTTTTTCTCCATAACTGCCTTGAAAGAAATGCTTGAATTGATAACTGTTGCCTGTTTTGACAGCCAGATTCAATCCTCCGCCAAATGTTCCTATCCACATCCGCCCTTTGCGGTCACGGTAGATTAAGTAGACATTGTCGTTTGATAAGGAGTTATTATCCTTACTGTTATATCGGTACCATTGATCAGCCCCGATACGTAATCCTATACCACGCATACCCAACCATAACTGTCCTTCATTATCTTCGCACATACTGTATACGTTATGTGTAAACTTCTCTCTACGAAGTATATTTTTCAGGTTGGCATCATATTCATATAGGGTACCCATGCGGTTTGCCATATATACATTACCGTTTTTGCCACGTAAAAGCATACGTATCGTGTTGGAGCGGTCAGAAGCATCTTCGCCATTCGGATAGATACGTAACGTTCCTTTATTCAGAATCTCCAGATGAGATAATCCGGAGAATTCGGAACTCACCCAGATGCCCCCGGAACGGTCTTCAATGATATATTGCAGATAATTGGAATTGATATGGCTGGAGTGACTGACTTCAAAAGTGAAGTGCTGCAGATCGCCGGTATTCAGATCGTAGGCAAAGAGTCCGTTTCCGTAAGTCGTAATCCAGATGATATCCCGTGAATCATGAATGATAGAGTAACGTTCTACATCGATATATCCCAAATGCTCGGATGAAAGAAACTGAAAATGTTTGATGTCGCCAGTGCTGGTATTGACATACCATACGTTGCCGGTATAGTTGTGTACCCATGCATTCCCTTTATTGTCTCTGGTGACGTTACCGTTTTTAATATTCAGGCGGGAGAACCGGCGCAGCTTTCCCGTTACGGGATCTAGGATGTAACTGCCAGTGGCGGTAAACATCACCCATTGATGTTGCAGGCGGAGGCTTCCGGTGATTACACCTGTATCTCCGAGTTCGGTTAATGAAGCGATTTTCTCCAGTCGGTTATTGGAAAGAGAGTGGCGGTAGATTTCTTTTTTTCCGGTAATGATGCAGGTATATTGGTCATAAGAAAAGATATGTTCCCAGCTTTCTCCCTGTGTATCCATTGCTTCCAGTTTGCCGTCATGGTATTTCCATAATCCTTGCTTGGTTCCTATCCATACATGTCCGGGGCTGTCATTGCTTTCGTAGACAAACAGTACCTTGTCAGAAGATAGGTTGCCTAATTCTTTTTTGTATGCCTGCGACGAGAACTGGCCATCCTGATAGACGACACGACGGCATCCGTTATTGTTATCCCACAACCAGATAGACTGGTCGGATGCAATGATTTTTTTCGAATAGCTCTGTTTGTATTCTCCGCAACCGGTGAAATCGACGAAGCGCCCATGTTTTAAATCGTAACAGCTATATAAAGAAGAGAGGGTGGCGATCCATAAAAAACCGTTAGAGTCTTCTTCCATATTCCGGATGCGTGGGTCGGCCAATGAAATCGGCAGATTAGGGTCCGGGTAGATACTGACAAAAGAGTTGCCGTCATAATAGCTTAATCCGTTGACGGTTCCCATCCACATAAATCCCTTGCTGTCCTGAAACATATATCGGATTGAATTATTCGCCAGTCCGTCACCGGTGGTCAGTTTGTTCGAACGTATCTCGACAGATGCATGTACTGAACTGAGATAGAAAGATAAGAATGCGAATATCAGCAGTGCATTTTTCATATTTGATTTCTACGATTCTACATTATTATTAATGGTTACAAAGTTAATTTTCTTTTTAGAATAGAGGATGTAATAGCGTACGGAAAAACAAAGAAACGATGTATTATCGTTCATTCTTGATGTAAATCTCAGGTGAAATACGATTTTCTAGGCTTTGTGTACGCATGTACATTCTAAACTATAAAGAAAGCTGTAATTTAGCGGCATGAAAACGGTAACTGGAAAAAACTTCCGGTTACAGAATATTTGTTTAGAGGTAGAAGATAAGAGTCAGGTAATAAAGAAGCACATTAACAACAGTAAAATGGAAATCAGTTTTCAATAGGTTTTTAAATATAAGCATAATGAAAAAGCATATAGGTATTAGTCTTTTTTTTATGGGGTGTTTCCTGTCTCTTTCGGCTACGAATTATTTTGTAGCTACCAATGGTGATGATTCAAATGCGGGCACGCTTGACAAACCTTTCGCTACTTTACAAAAAGCGCAGTCAAAAGTCGTTCCCGGAGATACGGTATATATTCGCGGAGGCGAGTATCGGATACGGGAAGAGCAGATGATGGGAGGAGATCATTTGCGCGCTTATGTTTTTGAAATGAATAAAAGTGGCACTCAGGCCAAGAGAATCTGCTATACAGGTTATCAGGATGAACGTCCGATATTCAATCTGGCTGAAGTAAAGCCGGAGGGTAAACGGGTATCTGTCTTTTATGTATCAGGCTCTTACCTCCATTTCCGCAATTTTGAGATTATCAAAACACAGGTTACTATCCGGGAGCATACTCAGTCGGAGTGTATATACAATCAAGGTGGAAATCATAATATTTACGAGAATCTGGCGATGCACGATGGCATGGCTATTGGTTTTTATTTGGTGCGGGGAAGTAATAATCTCGTACTGAACTGTGATGCTTATAATAATTATGACCCTGTATCTGAGAATGGTACCGGTGGAAATGTGGATGGCTTCGGTGGGCATCCGGCTTCTGCCTCCTATACGGGAAATGTGTTTAAAGGATGTCGGGCCTGGTACAACAGTGATGACGGTTTTGATTTGATAAAGGCACAAGCAGCTTATACGATTGAAGATTGCTGGGCGTTTTATAATGGATATAAGCCCGGAGGATTTGTGGGTGCGGGAGATGGTACAGGGTTTAAAGCGGGTGGCTATGGTATGCGCTCAAAAGTGAAGATGCCGAATGAGATTCCACACCATGTAGTGAAGAATTGTCTGGCATATAAAAACAAGAACAAAGGATTTTATGCCAATCACCATTTGGGAGGAATTTCCTGGTTCAATAATACCGGTTATCAGAATCCGTCTAATTTCTGTATGCTGAATCGTAAGTCTCCCGGAGAAATAGTGGACGTGGACGGATATGATCATATTATTCGGAATAATTTGTCATATAAGCCGAGGGCTGCAGGAAAACATATTGTCGATGTGAATCGGGAGGAATGTACGATTATCAATAATTCTTTTCTTCCTGTAGATATGACCGTAGGTGAGGATGATTTTGTGAGTTTGGATCCTGCTCAGTTAACATTGCCTCGCAAAGCGGATGGAAGTCTGCCGGATATTGATTTTCTGAAGTTAAAAAGAAATAGTAAATTATATGATGCGGGAACCGGTTTTCAATTCTCTGCGCAGAATCTTTAAAATATTGTTCTGTTATTGAAGAAAAATAGCTGCATGATAGATCTATGTTGATATAATCCGCATAGATCTATCGTACAGCTTGAAGAATGAGATCTTTCTGTAGATTCAGATATTAGAGAATAAGACGTTTGATCTCCTCAGCGGTATCTACAATATATTGAGGACTGAATTCTTCCAGTTCGGCACGTGGGCGGAATCCCCATGTTACTCCACAAACTGTCACTCCGGCATTAGCAGCCGTTTGCATATCCACGCCGGAATCACCCACGTACAGCACTTCTTCTTTGGTTACTTTGGCAACTTCCAGAATATCGAATACAACGGTTGGATCGGGTTTAACCTTTATCCCTTCACGTTGCCCGAACACAGCGGTAAAATGGATTTCCGGAAAATAATGGTCAATCAACTTTTGGGTGGCTGCCTGATATTTGTTGGAAGCCACAGTAATTTGAATACCTGCATCCTGTAAGTATGAGAGTAATTCCGGAATACCGGGATAAGGGCGGCTGTCATCGGCATTATGAATGTCATAGTAAGGGACGAATTCCTTGCGTACGCGCAGTACATTCTCTTTGGACTTTTCTCCTTCCGGCAAGGCACGCTCAAAAAGTTTGTCGATGCCGTTTCCTACCATGAAGTTATATTTCTCGATCTCATGTGTGGGATATCCTAACTTATTCAAGGCATAATTTGTACTGTGTGCAAGGTCGGCAATGGTATTCAGTAATGTACCATCCAAATCGAAAATGACTAGTTTCTTCATTGAACTTCTTGTTTTTTTATGTTAATCCTGTTTTCCTTTCTTTCTGCTTACAAAGATAGGAATAAAAAACGAATCATTTCCTTGTAATTCGGAACCAGTCTACATCTGTCCATCCTCCATCATTGGTAACAATAGCCGGACGGGTACAGAACATGCCGACTTTGGCGCCAATCCATTGTCCCTCCCTTGCCTGAAAAGGGTTGCCTAATGGCAAGAACTTCTTTCCGTCAAGGCTATAACTGAAGTTGCATATCACAATGAGGTCGTTACCTCCTTCACTGGCTTTAATTTTCTTGCCGTCGCAACTGAAACGTACCTTTAGGTATACCGTGTTTTGGGTAAGACCGACAGAAGAGTTTACCTGTTCCGCTTCTCCTTTATCTGCTTTTTTACATTCAATTTGAGACAGCACAAGACCTTTGTCCGTATTTTCCAGAATCAATCCTGCATAATCCCTGCCCATTACTACCAAACCTGTACGTTCACCTTTCAGTTTGGGATTAGGCATGAAGGTCAGTTTCATTGTGGTGGTGAAATTGTCCGAAGGAGTTTTTTGCAACAACAGATTAGCTACATCCCACAAATTCTTATAATCCGCTACTACCGGATAAGAGTATAGTCTGACATAACTTTTGTCTCCGGCATAATATGCCCATTTCTCATTGATATTAGCGTGCCACTGCCATTGCGGAGAGAGTATATATCCGTCGAATTCGTCGCTTTCTTGCGGTGTACAGATGGGATATATCTTTCCTACATTCGGCTTTTTGTAGGTCATTACCGGTTCGCCGCAACCGTCACCATCTTTGTCGATACCGATTACAGGCCAGTCATTCACCCACTTCATCGGTTGCAAGTGAACAAGGCGACCATAAGCGCCTACATCCTGAAAGTGGAAGAACCAGTCTTCTCCGGAAGGAGTGTCTACCCAAGCTCCCTGGTGAGGTCCATTGACGGGAGAATCACCCTGCGCCAGTACAGTTCTCCATTCATAAGGACCATACACATTTTTAGAACGGAGTACTACCTGCCAACCGGTTGGCACACCGCCTGCCGGATGGAAGATATAATAATAGCCGTTCCTTTTATAAAACTTCGGGCCTTCACACGTCTGGTGTGCTTCGTGACCGTCGAAGATAATGCGTGAGGGGGTGATGGCTTTGGTCGCTTCCTTATTCAATTCACAGATGGTGATTACACTTTTCAGTCCGGCACGGCTTCCTGCATAGGCGTGTACCAGATATACTTTTCCGTCTTCATCCCAAAGCGGGCAGGTATCGATGATTCCTTTTCCCGGTTTAACCAGAACAGGTTCCGTCCACGGACCTTGCGGGTCTTTGGCTTTTACCATGAAAGCGCCTTGATCCGGGTCTCCCCAGAAGATATAAAACTCTCCGTTATGGTGGCGGATACTGGGTGCCCAGACACGGTTGCCGTGTTCCGGACGTTCCGGTGTTTCAATAGGGGTGAGGGCATAGGGAACAGCAGCTCCGATAATCGTCCAGTTCACTAAATCCTTGGAATGTAGAATCTGCAATCCCGGCAGACAGTTGAAGCTGGAAGAAGTCATATAGAAATCATCTCCTACGCGGCAAGCGTCCGGATCGGAATAATCGGCATAGAGCACCGGATTTTTGTATTTACCATTTCCGAGATCGGAAACCCATACTTCGGATACATAGTTTTTCTGTGCTACCGCAGTGAAAACAGTTAGCAGGCAAAAAGCTAAAGTCTGTGTCAATCGTTTCATGATATAGGTATAATAGTTTGATATTAAAGATTCAGTTGAAGTCTCTCAATGGGGCAAAGGTAAAAAAAAGACTCCGCACAAAGGAGTAATAATTGTGCAGAGTCGGTATAAAAACTGGTAAATACTCCAGTATTTGATTGTTTAACTGTATTTGTATGCTTTGTTTAATGAATATCTTTTATTTTGACCGTTACCGGATGTGCCAATTCTTCTTTCCATTCGCGGAGATAAGCGAACCATGCTTCCGGTGTCTTATAGCCGAAAGTTTCTTTCATGGAAGTGAAAGTGGTGTGATACTGTAAGTATTTGCTTCCCGGAGATGTGATGGTGTAGAGGTAGTTGTCTTTGTCTTTCTCTTCCGATTTCACATATCGTTGGGGAATGCAGGTCCCAAGACCTACTGTTTCTTTGGCATATTTCACGGTATCGTTTACCGGCCAGTCTGTTCCCCAACTGCCGACAAGCCCTTTGTGATCCGAGTAAGATTCTGCGGTACCGACAATATCCTGAACGCCTGTACAGAACACTTCGTTCTTAATCGGCTCGTCGAAGAATGCCTCGATACGAAGATCACGGTGTCCGGCATAGAGTGTGTAACGGGTCATCATGTCCAATTCCGCATTTTGATATTTCCAGCCTGTCACTTCGATTTCTGCGATGACACGCACCGGACCGTAAGAGATGATACGTTCCGTACGGGTAGCCACCGGAGTGATATGAGTTGCTTTCTTTCCGTCCCATCCTTTGAAAGCACCCGGACCGCAACTGTCGAATACCCGGAGGACATCGTCACCGAATCCTCTTGCTAACTGTTCGTCAGTAGGGTAGAACTGAGATTCTTTGATTTCCAGTCCTTTATTGAACTTACCGTAGATATCCGGTGTCTGTTTTTCGTTAAAGTAAAGACGATAGCCTACCAGTTCCGATTCCAGTACAGGACCATGAGGACGGACCATACTATATATATTACTTGTACCAGGGACAGTGATTGCCTGTACTGACTGATGCTTTCCTTTTCTCGGGTCAGCAATGAACATTTCCGCATAAACCCGTGCCGGATAGGTTTTCGTACTCTTTTCAGAAGACAGGGTTACCTGAAATGTTTTTCTTCCGTGAGCAGGGAGGCTGGTAACGAATGCCAGTTCATCCATCTTACGGTCTCTGTTCAGGTCGTCCAGCTGAGAAGGAATTTCAGTGCTTCCTTCCATTACTACGGCAGACTTTACTTTAAATCCGGTATGCAAGTCACGCAAGTTGATTACTACCGGTTCATCCGTCTTGGCACGGTTCCAGTTATTGTTTACTTCTACAGTAATGGTTTTCTCCTGTTTTTGAGCCCAGGCGGACAGAGAGCAGCACCCGACAAGGAGTGTGATGATAAAAATATTCTTCTTCATGATTTTAAGGCATGATATTATACGTCGTATTTCTTTCTGCAAAAGTAATTGAAAAAATAGCAGACCGGCTTATCTTTGGAAGATAAATTAGTCTGCTATTTGAGCTTTTTACTCTATATAATGATTTTGTGGTTTTCTGTGGTGGAATCTCTTATTTGAAATTCAATATCTGTCCTTTGGCGTCAATCTCTTCATAAGTCTCTCCATCGACTTTCAGATTCTTGGCGCTTTTGACATTCAGTATATTCTTTCCTTTGGTTGATTCTACATAAATATTTTCGAGTGTGACACCGTCTACCTGACTGATAACGACTCCGTCAGTAGCTTCCGTCATCACAACATTCTTCACAGTTACGTTACGGATAGGCATTTCCGGAAGTCCGTTGAAGAACATCGCACGTCCCGAACCTCTGCAAATGACATTTGATATATGAATATCACGGAACGCAGGAGTCTCTTCGGTTACAGGAGGAATCGCCGTCTTCATACGGCTCAGCAGATCTTCTTCCGATTCTTCTCCGGCTCCTTTGCCACCATAGAACAGGTCGAAAAGTAACGGTTCGTTCGGTATATTGATCATATTGATGTTATTGATATAGATGTTTTCTACAACACCGCCACGTCCGCGGGTACTTTTGAAGCGCAGACCTACATCTGTTCCCAGGAATGTACAATCTTCTACATAGATATTCTTCACACCACCGGACATTTCACTGCCTACTACAAATCCGCCATGCCCATGTAATACCGTATTATTCTTTACGATTACATTCTGGCAAGGTTCTCCGCGGCGGCGGCCGTTCTCATCTTTGCCCGATTTGATACAGATGGCATCGTCACCCGCATCGAATACACTATTCAGGATCAGTGCATTCTTGCAAGATTCCAGATCGAGTGCATCTCCGTTCTGTGAATACCAGGGATTGATTACCTGAATATTATTCACTGTAAAGTCTTCACATGACAACGGATGCAGACACCAGCTCGGTGAGTTCTTGAAAGTGACTCCTTCCAGCAAAATCCTCTTGCTTTTCACGAAATTCAGTAATACGGGGCGCAACCATGCACGGATTTCATTCCATTCTTCGTCCGTGTTGATGCCTTCGGGCACATTGAAGTCTTTGCAGGCCATTGCACCTTTCAGCGAACCGGCGGTAGGATACCATATTCTTTCCTGTTCATCGAGTACACCACCCGATTTTACCAGTTTATTCCATTGCGAAGCTGTTAGTTTTTCCTTCTTCACCGGGCGCCAGCAGTCTCCGTTTCCGTCAAATATTCCATATCCTGTGATAGCGATATTCTCTGCATTACGAGCAGAAATCGGTGATTGACAGCGGCGTGTTTCCAATCCTTCGAAAGAAGTGGGGATGATAGGATATGCTTCAAAATCACCGGTGAAGAGTATCAGGGCATTGCGTTCTGTATAAAGATTCACGTTGCTGAGCAGTTCGATAGGTCCGGTCAGCCAAGTGCCTTCTGGGATGATAACTTTACCTCCGCCACGTTGGTTTACTTCTTTTATAGCATCGTTGATTGCTTTCGTATTCAGGGTCATCCCATCCCCCTTGGCTCCGAATTTAGAGATATTTACCTCATAGGCAGGAAAAACCGGCTGCTGTACTTTCGGCATTTCGAAAGGTAAATTCTGGTAAATGGTGTCATCTATTGCGTTTTCGCTTATTGCGCACTCACTTTGTTTGCATCCCGAGACAAACGGCAAACAACATACGACCATCCAGAGGAGTCTTCTTGTCATTGTGTTCATTTAGTAACTTTTCTATAGGGTTATACATTTATTGTTTTTCTGGTATTCTCTTTCGATTTCTAAGATGGCTTCTCATAACTCTTATCTCCCTCCGCAGGCGACCTCTCGCAGGCAGCCTGCCGGAAAGGAATAAGACAAATTCATGTTAACCTAATTCTAACCTTAAAATAAATATTATGAAAAAACCTCTTAATTATCATTGGCAAAGATAAGGGGGAAACTTCAGGCAGATGTGGAGTTATTGATAGAATACGTGTATTTTTTGTCATTTATGTCTAATATTTGCACACTTCTCGTGTTTTTATGCAGAAAGATACTATCTTTGCACAAAATTTAACTATTAGAAGATATGAGTAACAACTTGTTGAAAGGAAAAAGAGGAATTATCTTCGGTGCACTGAACGACCAGTCTATCGCCTGGAAAGTAGCAGAGCGCGCCGTGGAAGAAGGTGCAACTATTACATTATCAAATACTCCGATGGCTATCCGTATGGGTGAAGTCAATGCATTAGCTGAAAAACTAAACTGTCAGGTAGTGCCGGCAGATGCCACCAGTGTGGAAGATCTGACGAATGTATTCAAGACATCTATGGATATATTGGGTGGACAAATTGATTTTGTATTGCATTCTATCGGTATGTCTCCTAACGTGCGCAAGAAACGTACTTATGATGACCTTGACTATGGAATGTTGGACAAGACATTGGATATTTCGGCTGTATCGTTCCATAAAATGATTCAGTCCGCCAAGAAACTGAACGCTATTGCGGAATATGGTTCTATCGTAGCTTTGAGTTATGTCGCTGCTCAGCGTACTTTTTACGGCTACAATGACATGGCAGATGCTAAAGCCCTGCTGGAATCTATCGCACGCAGTTTCGGGTACATCTACGGTCGTGAGCATAGCGTACGTGTGAATACGATTTCACAGTCGCCTACCTTTACTACTGCCGGTTCGGGAGTGAAAGGTATGGATAAGCTGTATGATTTCGCTAACCGTATGTCTCCGCTTGGAAATGCAACAGCTGACGAATGTGCGGATTATTGTATCGTGATGTTCTCCGACCTTACCCGTAAAGTGACTATGCAGAACTTATTCCATGACGGTGGTTTCTCCAGCGTAGGTATGAGTCTTCGTGCAATGGCTACTTACGAAAAAGGACTGGATGAGTACATGGACGAAAATGGTAATATCATTTACGGATAAAAGGTTATGAAACTACGGATCTCTCTTCTTACTATATTAATAGGTATGCTTTTCGCCTCCTGCGGCTTAAGCACAGGAAAGGTTGCGGAGCAGAAGGAAGAAGGGATTTCTGTTCTGAGATACGATAAGCTGTTGAGCGAATATGTTCGCTCCAACAGCTTTTCCGCTATGCAGAAACTGACAATGGACTATCGTCAGCCGACAAAGATTCTGATAGAAGATGTACTGTCTATCGGTACGGTGAAGGACGACACCATTTCTCAGCGTTTGCAAAAATTCTACTCGGATAGCACCTTGCTTCGTTTGCTGAGCGATGTAGAAGCTAAATATCCCAATCTTGACGAAGTAGAAAAAGGACTCACCAAAGGATTCCGGAAGCTGAAGAAGGAAGTCCCCGATACGAAAATACCATTTATTTATTCGCAGATATCCGCATTCAATGAATCGATCATTCTGGTAGATACATTGCTGGGAATCAGCCTCGATAAGTATATGGGAGAAGACTATCCTCTCTACAAACGTTTCTACTATGACTATCAATGTACCTCGATGCGTCCGGAACGGATTGTGCCGGATTGTTTCGCATTCTATCTCCTTAGCCGTTACGAAATGAACTATCATGAAGGTACTTGTCTGGTCGATCTGATGATGCATTCCGGCAAAATCAATTATGTGGTGCAGCATCTGCTTGGTTATGACGATATTGGCCAGGCAATGGGATACTCGGATCAGGAGAACGAATGGTGCAGGAAGAATGAGAAGGATATCTGGGAGTATATCTGTGCAAACGATCATCTGCACGCACGTGACCCAATGGTGATCCGCTACTATATGAAACCGGCGCCGACTGTTGATATGCTGGGAGGACAAGCCCCTGCATTGATCGGTTCGTGGGTGGGAGCACGGATTATCGCATCCTACATGAAAAAGCATAAAGATCTTAAAATAAAGGATCTGTTAGAGCTTACCGATTATCAGAGTATGTTCGAAGAGTCCGGCTACCTGAAACTCTAGCCCATACCTATTACTTATTACCTATTATTATCACCTATTACCTAAAGTGGAAACTGCTCTTTACCTGTTGCCCGTTACATTGGGCGATACACCTCTTGAACAGGTGTTACCTTCTTATAATACGGAGATCATTCGTGGTATCCGGCATTTTATTGTCGAAGATGTTCGTTCTGCCCGTCGCTTTCTGAAGAAGGTTGATCGGGAAATAGATATTGATTCACTGACTTTTTATCCTTTGAATAAGCATACTTCTCCTGAAGATATATCCGGTTATCTGAAACCTTTGGCGGGTGGAGCCTCAATGGGGGTGATTTCGGAGGCGGGCTGTCCTGCCGTTGCCGATCCGGGAGCAGATGTGGTTGCCATTGCCCAGCGCCAGAAACTGAAAGTGATTCCTCTGGTAGGACCTTCCTCTATTATTCTTTCTGTGATGGCTTCGGGATTCAATGGACAGAGTTTTGCCTTTCATGGCTATCTGCCGATAGAACCGGGAGAACGGGCTAAGAAACTGAAAACACTGGAGCAGCGTGTCTATGCTGAAAGTCAGACACAGCTATTCATCGAAACTCCTTACCGGAATCATAAGATGATAGAAGATATCTTGCAGAATTGCCGTCCGCAGACAAAACTATGTATTGCTGCCAATATAACTTGCGAAGGCGAGTTTATACAAACCCGCACGGTGAAAGACTGGAAAGGGCATATTCCCGAATTGTCTAAGATTCCCTGTATTTTTCTCTTATACAAATAACATCTTTCAGGTGTTCGTATTCATCTTCGAAGCAACTGCTGAAAAAGCCTTTGCCCATATTTTCTTCTATCTGTTTGAAACTCCATAGCTTACTGTTCTTGAAACGGGGAGTGCAAAGGATAGAATCATCTTTGATATCGACGATGAAAAGATAGATGAGCCGGTTGGTTGTTTCATTCTCGAAGTGATAGACAATGTTAAACTCCGGCTTGAAGTCTTCCGTTGCGTGTGGAAGCGCATTGTTCACCAGGCGGTTTACTCCTTCGGTGAGGGACTCACCATAACGGAGATAGCATTCCATCGGTATGTCAGTTTTCCCTTTATCAAGGATGGCATTCATCGGTCTGTCACAAAGAAACAGCATCCCGTGAGTAGATACGGCTATTCTTATGACCGGATTGATATAGGCATTTTTATAGTTGAGTGCTTCTATGGCAAGACTTCTTCCGATGACATCTCCTTTCGTATTGACTATGGGCACGTATTCCGTGTGCGACATCAGATGGTTGAAATACCGGATAGCAATCTGATTGAACAGGGTACTCATCACAAATACGACAGGGGGAAATACCTTATAAAGTATCACCATGCTTGTCTGGCTTAAAGGGTCCTGACAGGCAACGACAATACTGATAATAATAAAATGCAGGATACCGAAGATCAATGCAAAACGGGCCGAAACAACTGCCGCCTCTGCTCCTTGCGCATACAAGCGCTTATTGCAGGAGCCTATCTGTCTCAGAAAGTGGTTGATAAATCTCTTTTTATGCATATAGAGTATCAGCATCGGAATGAGGATACTGACTTCCAGGGTAAGAGGCAGAGCACCTGGCGGAACATAGTCACCGGGAATCAAGGCTGCAAGTGACAGCAGTGCCAGCATTCCGGTGGCAATATAAAGAATAAAATTAGGAATTAGCGCACCTTTACGGTGTAGTAATAGGTATATCCCTACGATACCTATACCAGTACCGATGTAAATAGCCGTGTCTTGCGTTATAAATTCACACAATAAAATGGAAATAATAACGGGGATAAAACCCAATGACATGTTAAACGCGGAAGAAAGTGTTCCTTTATGATCCATCTTTATGTTTATTTGCCGGTTTTACCTATAAAACAAATAGTGAATGTGTTTTGTTTTCTATCGAATGTGTTTCTCTGCATGATAAGACGAACGAACGAGAGGAGCACTCTCTACAATGCTGAATCCTTTCTCCAAACCGATGGTTTTGTATGTGGCGAATTGCTGTGGCGTCACATACTCGGCAACCGGATAATGACGGTGCGTAGGCTGCAAATATTGTCCTATCGTAAGAATCTGGCAGCCGACTGCCAGCAGGTCGTCCATAATGGTTTCCACTTCCTGTGGAGTTTCTCCCAACCCCACCATAATACCGCTTTTTGATTTTGTTCCGCTTCGGGCGATGTGACCGATCACTTGCAGGCTGGTATCATAGTTGGCCGCACTGCGAACCAGGGGACTGATGCGTCTTACCGTCTCCATATTATGGGAAATGATGTCGGGATTGGCTTCTATCACTAGGTCTACCAGTTCCATTCTACCCTGAAAATCGGGTATCAGTACTTCGATTGTGGTCTGCGGATTCAGTCGTTTGATCTCACGAATGGTATGTGCCCAATGTCCGGCTCCCAGATCGGGAAGGTCGTCACGGTCTACCGAGGTAACTACCGCATGATCTAGTTTCATAAGAGCGATAGACTCCGCTACGTGTGTCGGTTCGTTGGCATCCAGTGGATGCGGGCGTCCGGTTTGTGTGTTGCAGAATTTGCAGCTGCGGGTACAGATGTCACCGCCGATCATAAATGTGGCAGTTCCTTTTCCCCAGCATTCTCCCATGTTGGGACAACGCCCACTGCTGCATATCGTATGCAGGCAGTGGGAGTCGACAATTCTTTTAGTTTCGGTGTAACGGTCGTTGGCACCGATATTTATTTTCAGCCATTCAGGCTTGCGCACTCTGTCAGCCATTACAAATTGTTCAGGAAGAAGTTGGTCAATCGTGTATATAGATGCTGACGGGTGTTGCCGCCGTATATGCCATGATTACGATTGGTATATACTTGCATATCAAATTGTTTACCCAACTGCACCAGATGCTCGGCATATTCTGCACAGTTCTGGAAGTGAACATTATCGTCTGCCATACCATGTACCAGCAACAGATTGCCGTGCAGTTTGTCAGCCCGTGTGAAAGCGGATGATTCTTTGTATCCTTCTGCGTTTTCTTTCGGGGTGCGCATGAAACGTTCTGTATATATAGTGTCGTAGAAACGCCAGTCCGTAGGTGCGGCAACAGCTACACCGGCTTTGAATACCGGAGTTCCTTCGCTCATACTCATCAATGTCATGTATCCGCCATAGCTCCATCCCCAGATACCGATACGGTCTTTATCCACATACGGCTGTTTGCCTAAATAGAGAGCTGTTTCGACCTGGTCTTTGGCTTCTTTCACGCCGATTTTGAGATAAGTGCACTTCTCGAACGCTTCTCCGCGGCCTCCTGTACCACGACCGTCTACACATACAACGATATAGCCGAGGCTGGCCATGTAAGTCTCCCAACTGATTCCCCAAGTATCCAGAACTTGTTGTGATCCCGGACCGCTATATTGGTACATCAGCACCGGATATTTCTTGGATGCGGAGAAGTTGACAGGCTTCATCATCCATCCATTCAAAGTTACCCCGTCCGTAGTCTGGAAGGTAAAGAACTCTTTTTGCGGGATGGCATAGCCGGCTAACGTTTGTTTCAACTGGTCGTTGGTGATAAGCGTTTTTAAGGTTTTGCCTGTGTTGTCGTTCAGTGTAACCAGCATAGGAGTATCCAGATTCGAGAATTTGTTCATGTAATATTTCATCGATTTGCTGAATAGCGGTGTATTGGTTCCTTCACGTTGAGACAACTTTGTCTTTTTACCTTTCTTATCGATCTTGTAAACTGCTTTACGCAAGGGGCTTTCCTCATTGCTGGTATAATAGAAAGAACCGTCTGCTTCGTCATAACCCAGAAAATCCTTCACTTCATATTTGCCATTGGTTACTTTCTTGATAAGGTTTCCCCCCATGCTGTACCAGTAAAGATGGCTGAAACCGTCACGTTCGCTAAGCAAACTGAAAGTTTCCGGATAGAACTTGATATTATCGAACACGTTCTCCTTAATATAATAAGGTGACTCATCACGCAACACTAACTTGCAGAGCGTTGAGCGCGGATCGGCAAAATAAAGGTCGAAACGATCCTGATGGCGGTTCAATGTCATGACGGCAAGTTTGCTGGCATCTTTCGTGAAGCGGATGCGGGGGATATATCCGTCTGCATCTATCGGAAGCTTCATGGTGCGGGTCACGTGCGATTTGATGTCGTACGTACGTACTTCTACTTTCGAGTTCGGGTATCCGGCTTTCGGATACTTGTAGGTATATTCGCCCGGATAGTCTTTCAAAGGAGTAATCTGCGGTGCTTCTCCCGCGAACATCGGAAAAGAATAAGAAGGAACTTCCGATTCGTCGAAGCGGATGAAAGCAATCATGGTATTATCGGCACTGAACTCCAGGGCACGGTTGAAACCGAACTCTTCCTCATATACCCAGTCGGGGATACCGTTGAGAACTGTATTTTGCTTGCCATCTTCGGTCACCTGGCTTTCGCTGTTACCGTAGAGCAGCTTTACGAGAAATATATTATTGTCACGCACGAAAGCGATCATCGTTCCGTTGGGAGAAAAGACGGGGACCTGTTGAGGTCCGCCGTCGGACAGCCGTTCAATAATGTTGTTTGTCGTAACTCCCTTATCATTTCGTTTCAAAGGGTATATATAATGCACAGCTGTGTATGAATGCCGGTATATCGGGGTCGTTTTGGTAGCAATCAGCAATTTGTCACCATCGGGTGAGAACTGATAGCTGTCGAAATTCTTGAAGTCACATTCACGTGCCTGGTTCACGTCAAAGATCACCTCTACCTTTTCTCCTGTGCGGAATGAGTATTTGATGATTTGCGTACCGTCGGCGTTCATTTGTGTGTAGTGCTCTCCATCTGGTGTGGGGATGACTCCCTGAATATTTTCCGGGCGGAAGCGTCCGGAGGTAATATCTTTTAAATCAAGTGCCTTTTGTCCTTGTGCCATTCCGGCGAGGCAGAGAAGGCAGAGGAGCAGGGCTAAACTTACTTTTCTCATTTTATAAATCGTTTTATATTTTACTTGTTTAAGGGGGTTAAGTTCATACCCTGCAAAAATAACAATAAACTTAAATACCTCAAAGTACATCCTGTTTTTGTTTGAATTAAACCCTTATTTTCTTACGCCTTTTAAATTTGTTTAGTATCGGATGACTGCTGTTTAGTTAAAAATGATGTATTGCGGAGAAAAAAGAGTCTTTCCCCTTGCATTATCAGAATGGAAAGTGATATATTTGTGATATCAAAATAATATCAAAATTTAGTCCTATGAATGCAAAAGAATTTCAGTACAATGACGTGGTTATTAATGGGTTTGTAGCCTTGTTTGTTAATTTGGCGATACTGCCTCTTCTGATTGTGATGAGCTTTGTCCTTTTTAAAGGAAGTATTGTTTTGTTCCTGCTGCTGATCCTCTTTCTTGCGGCAGCTATTCTGATGATTCCCGGATATTTTTCTCAGGAACCGAACGAAGCCCGGGCTATGGTATTCTTCGGAAAGTACAAGGGTACCTTTACCGAAACCGGTTTCTTTTGGGTGAATCCTTTTATGAATAAGAAAAAGCTCTCTTTGCGTGCCCGTAATCTGGATATAGAACCTATCAAGGTGAATGATAAGATTGGTAACCCCATTCTGATAGGACTGGTGCTTGTCTGGAAACTGAAGGATACGTATAAGGCCATGTTCGAAATCGATGCACAGACGATGGCGGATAATAAAGGAACCGGACAGATGAGCGTAACCGTTGCCGGACGAATGAATGCTTTTGAAGATTTTGTGCGTGTGCAGAGTGATGCTGCTCTCCGTCAGGTGGCAGGATTGTATGCTTACGATGATAACGAAGCGAATTCGGATGAATTGACATTGCGGAGCGGTGGCGATGAAATCAATGATCAGTTGGAACACCAGCTTAACGAACGTCTGGCGATGGCCGGAATGGAAATAGTGGAAGCCCGCATCAACTATCTGGCTTATGCTCCGGAGATTGCAGCCGTCATGTTGCGTCGCCAGCAGGCTTCGGCCATTATCAGTGCCCGTGAAAAGATTGTGGAGGGTGCCGTATCAATGGTACGTATGGCTTTGCATAAACTTTCTGAAGAAGAAATTGTTGAATTGGACGAGGACAAGAAGGCGGCGATGGTCAGTAATCTGCTTGTAGTTCTTTGTGCGGATGAGGCTGCACAGCCGGTAGTCAATACAGGTACGTTGAATCATTAATAAATAAAAACAGAAGGTAAGAAGGTAGTGGCTAAAAAAGAATCTTCAATAAAGAGTTTTGTTTTGCGTGTAGATGCCGAGACAATGGATGCCATTGAAAAATGGGCAGCCGATGAGTTTCGCAGTACAAACGGACAACTTCAGTGGATTATTGCAGAAGCGCTGAGAAAGAGCGGCCGGCTGAAAAAGAAATCCGCTAAGGCAGGGAATGCTCCGTCCGAATCTTCCGGTCAGACATAACCTTTTTTAGATGTAATTGATAAGGATTATTGGAAGATATTCGATATCTTTGTGAAAAGTACTTTAAATATTACCGCTATGAATTCGAAGAGAAAAGATTTGCAGTATGCTTCTGTCTTCCTGTTGGCCGTAGCATTGACATTCCTGATGGGAAAAGGTGATAACCTGTGGCTGATATCATGGGGTGACTTGATTCCGAGTCTGTTTGTGCTGTTCATTGCGGGCGATTGTCTGCATAGTTCCCTGCTTCGTATTAAACGTGGCGAGGAAGCAGGAGGTTCCCGCTGGAGTACCTGCTTCGCTTTTCTGATATTCAGCATTGTTTTTATGGGCGATTTATTCTTTATCGGCCATTTTATCATTGATAAATTACTGGGATAATAGGGGAGATGTAGCCTTACTCTTCATGTCAACAACCTTATATTCTTGTGTTATCTATCTGATAAAGTCGTGTGATATAAGTTCAATTGTTATCGTGCCACTCGGGTGAACAGGTCGTTTCACCCGGGTGGCACGATCTGTTCACTAGAGTGCACAGGCCTGTGCATTCTAGTGGAACGATGAAGATGTCGGTAAGAAAACAGAGGTATGTAAGGGAGATAAGATAAGGATGTAGGTAAGAGATGCTAAGAAGATAGGTAGTATCATCTGTAAAGGACAGCCGGATGAAGGTAAGATAACGGTATACTGTCCGAAAAATCATGAGAGATAAGTTGAAATAGAATGAGAGATACCGATGATGAAAGTATCTCTCATTTTGTATCTTGTTAGTTCTCTGATATTTATAAGAAAAGAATGAGAGTATGAGAGATAAAAACATAATTCTTTTCTGAGAGGCTAGGGGAATGGATGGATAAATCCCGATAGAATCTGAGTTTAATGCCAATATGTAAATAGGTATACCTTGTTACGGTTGTTAGAAAAGAAGATAAACTAAAGCATTTAGTTTACTTTAACTATGAAAATTAGTTTATGAACTAAAACTTCTCGTTATTTGCAGCAAACAATGTTGTAAATATGAAAGGATTAACAGTAAAAGAAGAGGAATTGATGGGGTATTTCTGGGAGAAAGGCCCTTTGTTTGTGAAAGAAATGTTGGCTTTCTATGAGGAACCAAAGCCTCATTTCAATACGTTATCTACGATTGTTCGCGGGCTTGAAGATAAGGGATTTCTAGCTCATCATACTTTTGGGAATACTTATCAGTACTATCCCGTTGTCAGCGAAGAAGATTTTCGTAAAGGGACATTGCGGAATGTAATCAGCAAGTATTTCAATAATTCATATTTGAGTGCTGTTTCATCTTTGGTCAAAGAGGAGGATATTTCTTTGGATGATCTGAAGCAACTGATTCAGGAAGTGGAGCAGGCACATCAGAAGTAAGCTCATAATCGGAAACACAATTTACTTAAAAAGCAAATAAACATGATAGTAAAAGAAAAATCTAATTCTATGAAACGGTTGAAATATTTGATCGCTATGCCATTGGCTGTTGTGTCAATGCTCCTTTTTACTTGCAATGTATCAGCCGGTACTTATAAAGAAACGAGCAGTGTTGTCTCCAATGATACCTTGCCTGCTTGTTCGGCTGATTCTTTGCGAACCGTATTACACTTTGGAGAGATACCGGTAAAAGAAAGCTATGCCGAATCGGATACAGTGCAGATAGTGCGATTGGACTCTGAAAAGTTACGTTTGCCCGAAGGATTTGGCTGGGCCAGTGCACAAACTTATCAGAATGGGAATGTCTTAATACGAACGAAGGCTACATATGAAAATGATAAGGGAGATGTATTGCGTCTTTCTTCCTCTGTTCCATGGACTGCAGAACGTTTGCAGAGTTTTATTGAGGAAGCAAAAAAAGGGATGTTAAAGTCATTGAATGAGAATTATGGAGAGAAGCAAAACAAGGCGAATAAGGCTGCTTCCAATGCTTCTGACTCTTTTGTAACTTCTTCTGCAACAACTACTTCCCGAATAGTCATTGAAACGAATGACGTAGAAGACTTTTTTGATATGTATGGTAAAAAAGAAGGAGGAATAGGGTATAATAACCAACTTATTTTGTTGGATGGCAAGGAAATTACTTACCAGCAGTTCATGCAACTGGCAAAGGAGGATATTGTGGAAACGCATATCATTTTACCCGAAAGTACAGGTTTGGAAAAGAAATTCGGTCCGAAAGCTAAGAATGGAATTTGGGTGCTCGTTTCTAAAAAGAATCCGAACTATTGGGATGAATTTAAAAAACAACTGGCACAGGAGTAAGAATCAGCGGAACCGGAAGTATCAATAAATAAACTTTGTATTATGGGAGCTTTCTTCATTTATATACTAAAATCAGCCGTTTGTCTTGTTCTCTTTTATCTGTTTTTCAAATTATTGCTGAGCAGGGAGACATTTCATCGCTTTAATCGTGTTGCTTTGCTGGGAGTATTGCTTTTTTCATTACTCATTCCTTGCATCGAAATGACTACGCGGCATCAGGTTGAAGTGCAGCAGGCTGTTCTTTCCATCGAACAACTATTGATGAAGGCAGAAATGGAGAATACTACTCCCGTTGAAATCGAAGCCGGAGAGTGGCAACTGGCACCTGCTCCCGTTTTTCTTTCTTGGATACAAATAGCTTTATTGATCTATTTGGCGGGGATTGTTGTCCTTGTCTGCCGAAATGTCTATTCTTTGTTATGCCTGCTCAGACTGATCTGTTCCGGTAAGCGGGAGAAACTGGAGAGCGGTATTACGCTGGTGGTGCACGACAGAGCAATAGCTCCATTTAGCTGGATGATATATATCGTCATTAGCCGGGAAGATTTGGAAGAGAATGGACGGGAAATTCTGATTCATGAAGCAGCGCATATCCGTAACTGCCATTCGTGGGATTTGCTGATTGCTGATATTTGTATCTTTTTTCAATGGTTCAACCCCGGAGCATGGCTGCTCAAACAGGAATTACAGAATATTCATGAATACGAAGCCGATGAAACCGTTATCAATGAAGGGGTGAATGCAAAGGAATATCAGTTATTATTAATAAAAAAAGCCGTTGGCACAAGGCTCTACTCTATGGCCAACAGCTTTAATCACAGTAAACTTAAAAAACGTATCACTATGATGTTAAAAGAAAAATCGAATCCTTGGGCGCGTTTGAAGTACTTGTATGTGCTTCCGTTGGCTGCTATTGCAGTAACCGCTTTTGCCCGTCCCGAAATCTCTGAAAAGGCTGACGAGATTTCTGCCGTCAAAGTTAATGATTTGGTTAGTTTTATGCAAGAGAATGTGTTGGGAGATACAGTAAAAGTATCGAAAAACGAGAAAAAAGAGGAAATCGGGATTGGAGGGAGAGTATCGAAAGATAGCGAGGTAATTGTTTTAGAGGTGGTGGAGCAGATGCCGGAATTTCCAGGTGGTACGGCTGCATTGAGTAAGTATCTGAAGGATAAAACAGAAAATTCCAGCGCAAAAGGTAAAGCGGGAGGAAGCGTGACAGTCGGTTTTACAGTAGCGAAGACCGGAAAAGTAGAGAATGTGAAAGCATCTCCATCAGACCAGTCTATATTAAGTAAGGAAGCTGAAAGGATTGTGCGCGAGATGCCGGATTGGATACCAGGCAAACAGCGTGGTATGCCTGTACCTGTGAAATATTCCGTTTCTGTAAGATTTGGAGATATCAGATTCCAGGAAAATAAGAAACCCTTGATTCTGGTTGACGGTAGAGAAACGAGTATGGATGCTTTCGATAAAATGGATAAAGGAGTAATAGAGAGCGTTTCAGTACTGAAAGATAGTGCTTCTATTAGATTATACGGTAAGCGTGGGGCGAATGGAGTGATACTTGTCAGTACTCAAAAAAACGGAAAGCTGGGCAATGATATGAAAGCGGTGGCTTTTATTGAGAAAGAAACAGTTGAAACAAATACTGCAGAAGAGATTGCCGTCACGGGAACGGTGGTGGACGAACAAAGACGTCCGAAAGCAGGAGTGAGCGTGGTTGTTCCCAATACGAATATAGGTACAATGACGGATGCGAATGGACGTTTTCAGTTGAAAACACAGAATAGGGGTAGTATATGGTTCTCCTTTATAGGGTATAAGACGGTGAAGGCTCCTGTCAGTCCTACAATGTCTGTTCAGTTGGAACAAGAGGTAGTTAGATTGTTTCCTGAAACGTCTGGCAAATTGAAGGCTAGCGCAACTTTGTCTTCCGATGTTAAAGGAATAAGAGGACTTTCTATTCATGGAATTAAGGATGGAGAACCTCCCTTAGTGATTATTGATGGCAAGGAAGCATTGGAAGAAGATGCTCTATCCAAACTTTCTCCTGACCGTATTAAAAGTTTTTCTATATTGAAAGATAAGTCAGCTGAAACTGTTTATGGAGAAAAAGGGAAAAATGGAGTGATAATTGTCACTTTACTTACTGAAGGGGAGTACGATTTTCAAAAAGCTAACTCGAAGAAGCCGTATGCTGATGCCTTGGAACTAGCCGAAAGTGTAGCAAAAGATGTAGAGGGGGAAATCATTTATTGTATAAATGACGAAGAGGTCAAGAAAAAAAAATTGAAAGGAATGTCTACTAAGACGATAAATTCTGTTTCGTTAGATCACTTTGATAAGAAGAAAATTGTACGTCTGAAAACAGAAAAATATCGTTCTGATTGGGTTCCTGTAGTAGGTGTTGTGAAGGATGCGGATGGTAAGAGAATTGCTGCTTCAATTAGAGTAAAAGGAGCAAATGATATTACCAGAACTAATACAGACGGCTCTTTTGCAATTAGAGCTCCTAAAAATGGTGTGCTTCTGGTGGGAGATAACAATCAAACCGCTATTGAGGTTAAAGTGAAACCTATACTTGAGGTCATTTTAAAAGATTAGTATAAGGAGGATCGGGGTGGGATCGCCCGTCTCTTCTTCCTGTTGTAACGTTTTTGTTTAACTTAAAATCCAATTTATCATGAAAGAAAAATTATGTAAAATTTTATTAGCCGTTTCATTCCTTTTTCTAGTGTCTGATTTTTGTATGGGGCAAAACTTAAAAGGAATTTGGAAACTCATTCAGGATGACAACACTGCTCACGTAACTACTAGGTACAAGGTGTTTGACAAAGGTGGTAACTACTATAATGTGGATGCTTACATCAAAAATGCTGTTGATCTCAATTCGGACAGCCGCAGTTCTGAAGGCATATTTTGCCCTTACAAAATCACTCGTTCAGGTGAGTACAGCATCATTGGCAAAGGTGTTTATTGTGAGAAACTGCGTAATGAGTATGGAAGTGCGGCGGATGCTCTTGTGCCTATATCTTATCGCATAAATGGGAAGAGAATGACGCTCCTATTCCAATTAGGTAATAATGTCTATCGTGAAGTTTATCAGAAAGTACCGGAATTAGGCAAATAAATTAAAAGTCAAAACTCACTCCTGAAATGGCACATATGTAATGGATAAGGAAGAAAAGCCTATGGAAGGAGTCACTATTACAATGTATGGAGCTTCATCGTCTACAAAGACTGATGCAACTAGACACTTTGAGCGACACAGTCCAAAATTTTGGGTAAATGGAAACAGGATTCAGTTATAAGTTCTACTTATAACTGGATTCTGTTTGGCACTATAAAATATTTTGTGTAAATGTGTGGATTATTGGGGGCAGTAACAAAGAGTTGTCAACTTTAGAGAAAATATCAATGGTCCGGTTCAATAATTTGTGCGAGGTACTCAAGTATCTCCGTTTCTTGTTCCGGATGAAACCAGCGTATTTCTTCATCCCTTTTGAACCATGTCATCTGTTTGCGTGAATAAATGCGTGAATTTTGCTTGATCTTTTCGATAGCGAAAGGGAGTTCCCATTCTCCGTCCAGATATTTGAACAGTTCTTTGTAACCTACGGTATTAAGAGAGTTTAGATGCCGGTAGGAGAGTACGGAACGTACTTCGTCCAGTAATCCTTCCTCTATCATTTGGTCTACACGACGATTAATGCGGTCATACAGTTCTTCTCTGTCACGGGTTAATCCGATCTTAAGGATGCGGAAAGGGCGTTCCTTTTTCTGTTGGGTGCGGAAAGAAGTATATGTCTTTCCGGTCATGTAACAGATTTCCAATGCATGAATCACCCGTTTTGGGTTTTTCAGGTCTACGATGCGATAGTAGTCCGGATCTAATAAACGGAGCTCTGCACAAAGTTGCTCCAATCCCTCTTCCTCATACTTTTGCAGCATCACCTGACGTGTTTCAGCATCAACGGTAGGGATGTCGTCAATCCCCTTGCAGATGGCATCTACATACATCATTGATCCACCCGTAAGTACTACTACCTCATGTTCTGTGAATAATTGATGGAGGATTTCCATCGCTTCCTGCTCATATTGAGCGGCGCTGTAATAATCGGTAAGATGAAGAGTACCTACCAAATAGTGAGGCACGCGTTTTAATTGATCCGGGGTAGGAGCCGCTGTTCCTATTTTTAATTCAGCATAAAGTTGTCTCGAATCAGCAGAGACAATGCTGGTGTGAAAGTTTTCTGCCAGTCGCAGGCTTAATTCTGTTTTTCCTACTCCTGTAGGTCCGATTAAAACAATGAGAGTGGGCATGGATTTTAAAGTATTAAGTATTAGGTGTTAAGTATTAAAGTGTCGGGGATAAAAATATTAGGTATTAACTGCTTGTCACTGCATAGCAATTAATACCTAATACTTGATACTTAATACTTAAAACTTCTCTTCTTCATAAGAGCCACCTGCGTTACCACCTATGTCGAAGCCTTCCTGATCAAAATCTTCCATATCAAAGTCCTGATCACCATAGAAATTTTCGTCCAGGTCGAGTGAACCGCTTGCAGCAGCCATTTCTTCAAAATCTACAGTTTGTGGCGGAGCATCACCCGATTTCTTGGTACATTTGGCACCATTCATATCTTTTCCGGTGATGATTTCAGACAATTCGATGAAGAAGCAACGCTCTGTCATGTAGTCGAATACATACAACAATTTTTGCTTTTCATCTTCTACCAGTTCGCTGATAGTAGTCTCTTTCATTATCCAACTATCCATTTCCGGATTGTCGTCCATTTCTTCCAAAGTGACTTCTTTTTCTTTTTCCCAATCATCATCGCAGATAAAGAAGGAGGTCATCTGGTCGTTTGTGTACCCTACTGATTTCAGTATTGCTTCATGGAAGTCAAGAAATGTAGCTTCCGGATCAATTTGTATTTCTCTGACAAAATCGTCAACTTCATCAGATATGATAGTAAATCTGTATATCATAATATGACTATTTTGAACTGTTTATTTAATAATACCACGTTCTGAATTACGGATGAAATTGACGATATAGTCAATCTCCGGACTCTTCTCAACTTCATCTTCAATTTTCTTCAATGCATCTGTTGTATTCAGACCGCTTTGGTAAATGATACGGTAAGCGTTATGAATACTTTCGATTACTTCATTGGCAAAACCACGGCGACGAAGGCCGATAATGTTGATACCGCTGAAAGCTATGGGCTCACGTCCTGCAATGATATAAGGAGGGATATCTTTACTGAAGCGGCATCCGCCCTGAATCATTACATGGCTGCCTACATGGCAGAACTGATGCATCAATACATTGGCACTGATAATAGCATTGTCGTCAATAACGATTTCACCTGCCATCTTGGTAGAGTTGCCGATAATACATCCGTTACCGATCAGTGCATCGTGTGCTACATGCACCCCTTCCATTAATAAGTTGTTGCTTCCTACAATGGTACGCCCTTTAGCTGCCGTACCACGGTTGACTGTAACATTCTCACGAATCAGATTATTGTCTCCGATCTCAGCAGTTGATTCTTCTCCACGAAACTTGAGGTCCTGTGGAACTGCTCCGATAACAGCACCCGGAAAGATCGTATTTCCATTACCAATGCGTGAACCATACAGGATGTTCACATTAGCCATAATCTTATTGTTATCGCCAATAACTACGTTTTTATCAATAAATACAAAAGGCGCAATTTCTACATTTTCTCCGATTTTAGCTTCGGGATGAATATACGCTAGAGGACTTACCATGTTTTTGGTTTTATTTATTTTTTACTATTTGTGCCATGAATTCTGCTTCGCAAACGACTTTTTCGCCAACGAATGCATAACCTTTCATTGTGGAGATGCCACGACGGATCGGGGCTAATAATTCTACACGGAAAAGCAGTGTATCTCCCGGTACTACTTTCTGGCGGAACTTTACGCCATCTATCTTCATGAAATAGGTAGAATAACGTTCCGGTTCGTCAACAGAATTAAGAACGAGCAAACCGCCTACCTGAGCCATTGCTTCTATTTGAAGTACGCCCGGCATCACTGGTTCCTGTGGGAAATGTCCCTGGAAGAAAGGTTCGTTTGCTGTGATATTTTTGATACCTACGATATAGCTGGCACCCATCTCAATTACCTTGTCTACCAATTGGAAAGGATAACGGTGGGGTAATAGCTCACGGATACGATTTACGTCCATCACCGGTTCGCGGTTACAGTCGTATGTCGGTGCCTGTATTTCATGCAGGCGAATTTCCTTCCGCATCTGACGCGCAAACTTATTGTTGATGGTGTGACCGGGGCGGGTAGCAATGATGCGACCTTTAATCGGTTTACCAATCAATGCAAGATCACCGATAACATCCAGCAGTTTGTGACGGGCACACTCGTTCGGCCAAACCAGTGGTTTGTGATTGATGTACCCCAACTGATCCGCATCCATGTGAGGAACACCCATTACATCAGCCAGTTTGTCATAGCTTTCCTGTGACATTTTGCGTTCGTAAATAACGATTGCGTTGTCGAGGTCACCACCTTTAATGAGGCCGGCGGAGAGAAGCGGCTCTATTTCACGAACAAAGACGAAAGTACGGCTGGCAGCCACTTCGTCTTTGAAATTGTGCATATCCTCAAGTGTTGCAAACTGATTCGGGATAATGGTTGAATCGTAGGAAACGAGTACATTCAGACTAAAATTCTCGTCCGGTAGCACGATGATAGAAGAGCCGGTTGATTCGTCCCGGAATTCAATTTTAGATTTGATGATATAAAAATCCTTGACAGCACTTTGTTCTTCTGTTCCTACACGTTCTATTTCTTGTACATAATATTGTGCACTACCGTCCAAAATCGGAAATTCCGGACCATTAACCTGGATAAGGCAGTTATCAATGCCCAATGCATAAAGGGCTGCCATACCATGCTCTACGGTACTTACTTTGACTCCATTCTTTGACAATACTGTGCCACGGGTTGTTTCCGTCACATTGTCGGCTACTGCATCGATAGTTGGTTGTCCTTCCAGGTCAATACGCTGGATTTTATATCCATGATTGTCCGGGGCAGGATTAAAAGTTACAGTGAGATCAAGTCCAGTGTGAAGACCTTTCCCGCTCAGTGAAAAGCTATCTTTCAGCGTTTTTTGTTTCAGCATTGGTTACTTATTTACTTATTTAATAGTTGTTTTAATTCTTCTACTTCTTTACGCAGATTGCGTATTTCTTTTTGCATATCCGGCAAATTCTTAGTCACAACGGCAGCCTTGAAGTAAGCTTTCGGTTCCATAGGAGGAGTCCCGATCAGTACGCTGTCTGCTTTGATGCTGCTTGGTATACCTGATTGTGCTCCCAGATTTACCCGGTCGCCGATTGTGATATGTCCGGCAATACCTACCTGACCGCCAAACATACACCATTCTCCGATTTTGGCAGAGCCTGCTATGCCAACTTGAGCCGCCATAACTGTGTGTGAGCCAATTTCATCGTTGTGCGCAATCTGCACAAGATTATCAATTTTAGCGCCACTATGTATGATGGTAGCTCCCATTGTAGCACGGTCTACACAGGTATTGGCACCTATATCTACTTTGTCTTCCAGGATCACAATTCCGATTTGTGGAATCTTATCGTATCCGTTCGGGGTGGGAGCGAAACCGAATCCATCGGCTCCGATCACTGCACCTGAGTGAAGGATACATTCATTACCGATACGGCAGTCATGATAAACATTTACATTTGAGTAAAGAAGACAACCATTGCCTATCTTCACACCGTCTCCAACGAAAGTATGCGGGTAAATTTGAGTATTATCTCCGATAACGGCGTTTTCGCCGATATAGGCAAAGGCACCGATGTATACGTTCTCGCCAATTTTGGCGCTGGGGGCAATATAAGCCAGTGAATCGATACCTTGCTTCTTTGGTTTACTCATTTCATAGAGGTTAAGCAGCTTCGCCAGGCTTTCATAAGCATTGTCTACTTTGATCAGAGTAGCCCGAATCTCATGTTCAGGGACAAAATCTTTATTAACTAATACAATGCTTGATTGTGTCTCGTAGATATAAGGCGTATATTTAGGGTTCGACAGGAAAGAAATAGCTCCGGGCATTCCCTCTTCTATTTTAGCGAATGTGTGTACCGTTGCGTTTTCATCTCCAATGATTTCCCCTTGGATAAATGCTGCAATTTGCTTAGCCGAGAACTCCA
>OGJQ01000263.1_pt1 | contig 48149 bp, 47 predicted proteins | sample 1572261 | NCBI WGS metagenome assembly OGJQ01 (sample SAMEA2582138, study PRJEB24529) | metagenome | biome: Human gut stool | place: China | collected 2011
GGGGGTACAGGGGGCGGCGGCGACTGGCCGCCCCCTGTGCGCTCCCTGCGCCATGCCAGGCATAACGCAGAAGATTAACCGGGAGCGCAATGTGCGCTGAAATCACATGCGACAAACGCTTTACCCGGATTAATAGAGTTGCATACCAATAACATTATATCCGGCACCCCGCAGGCGCATATACCCCAGGCCCGGCAAGCGTAGCGCCGCCGGGCAGGACACCTCCGGCGCCATACCTGCCTTTGCGCCGGATGGTGGCTTCGCCTTATCCGGCCTACGGGAGCCTCCCGTAAGCCCATATACCCCAGGCCTGGCAAGCGCAGCGCCGCCGGGCAGGACACCGCAGACACCATACCCGCCTTTGTGCCGGATGGCGGCTTCGCCTTATCCGGCCTACGGGATCCTCCCGCAGGCCTATACTGCGCCGCCGAGTAACAAACGCCAGGCAGCCTAGCTCACGCCTTCTGCTTGGCCTCGGACTCCTGGCTGCTGTTCAGCGCCAGCGAAACCGCCAGAGTCTGGGCCAGACACAGGGAAGCAACCCGCGAGCGGAAGCCATCCACCTGCGCTTCACGCACTACAAAGCAGACATCGCTGAAAGCCGCCAGCGGGCTGACCTGGCTGTCGGTAATGGCGATCTGCCGCGCTTTGCGCTGCGCGCCCAGCTCCACCAGCTCGACCACTTCCCGGGCGTACGGCGAGAAGCTCACCGCCACCACCACGTCTTTCGGGCCGACCAGACTCAGCTGCTCGGTGAACATGCCGCCGAGGCCGTCGATCAGAAAGGCTTTACGATCGAGATGACGCAGCGCATAGGTCAGATAGGAGGCGACGCTAAACGACCGGCGCAGACCAATGACGTAAATATTTTCCGCCTCGCCCAGCAGGGCCACCGCGCGCTCCAGATCATCGCTGGAGGTCTGCATCGCCAACTGCTGCAACGCCTGGTTGTTCACCATCGTGAACATATTGAGGATTTCCGTCGGCGTTTCCGGCGGGCTGGACTCATCGCTGGTGGTCTGGCGGAACAGACGGGCGCGCTCGGTATAGTTGGCGGTCTCTTCCATCAAATGTTGCTTGAACATCTGTTTCATTTCGTTAAAGCCGCTGAAGCCGAAGGCGTTGGCAAAACGAATCAACGTGGAAGGGGGAACATCCGCCTGTTGCGCAATGGAGGCCACGGTATCGAAAGCCACGCTATTGCTGTTATCAAGGATATAGCGGGCGACCTGTTTCAGGCGTTTGCTTAACGTATCGTAGCGACGCCTGATTTCATCCTGCAGGATGGTCAGCTGTGTTGGGTTATTGGCCATAGAGTGCGCTCTGAGAAAATGGAAGGAATATGGCTTCCAGTGTACCAAATGAAGCGAATTTTTCATTTATTGCGACGAAATACGCGATTCATTTCACGAAGAAACAGAAAAACGCCCGCTCCGCAAGGTGACGGAGACGGGCGTCGGGGGATCAGCGGCGGGCTTCGCGCCAGTAGCCAATAAGCGTCAGGTAGTTGCGTTTCACTTCCTCTATCAGGGCCTCATCGCTGAGCTCACCCTGCATCCAGCGCCGCGACGGCTGGCCAAAGATGGTGCGCCCGACGGCGAAACCTTTGATCATCGGGTGTGCGGCCGCCTCGGCGAAACCGGCGCGCAGTTTGTCGGAAGGCGCGTCAAGCCCGAGGATCAGGATCCCGCGGCTCCACGGATCTTCACGCTCGATAAGCGCGGTGATCTGCTGCCAGCTGGCGCTGGAGAGCGGCGGCAGCTTCCACCAGTCCGGTTTGATCCCCAGCTGATAAAAGTGTTCCAGCATAGTGTGGTAATGGCGCTCGTCTTTGTCCGGGCCATTTTCCGGCAGGATCACCTCCAGCAGCAGTTCATGGCCTGACTTGTTACAGGCCTGCCAGACCTCGAGCAGCAGGGCGTCCTGCTCTGCACGCAGCGCCGCCGGGTCGTCCGGGTGATAGAAGACCAGGCATTTGACGACATGCTCCAGCGGCCAGTCGATCAGCTGCGAGCCGATGTTGCCATGCTCCAGACGCAGCGGTCGCGAGCTGGGCAGTTCGATAGGGCGGCCGATCCACCAGCCCTTGCCGGTAATGGCGTTGAGCGCACGCTGGCCGTAGGTGCCGTCGGCCAGAATGCCGCTGCGCTGATCGAGACCTGCCTCCTGCGCCGCCGCTTCGGCCGCGGCCAACAACAGCAGCTTGAGCTGCGGAATGCAGGCTTCGTCGCGCCCGGTCTCCCGCGCCAGATCGGCCAGCTGTTTACGATGGTCAAAGGCGAAAATGCACAGCTCCGGCCACTGCTGACGGCGGCTGGTGACCCGGTGCAGGTGGTTGAGGCGCTCGTCGACGTCCGGGCGCGGCACCGATTCGGCGCGCTGCAGGTAGTCATCAAGTTCGACTTTGGTCGGCATCGCCGGCGCGCAGCCGTGGCGGGAGACCACCAGCGCCCCGCAGGCGTTGGCGTAACGGCAAGCCTGCTCCCAGCCTTCGTCGTTGAGCCAGCCGCGCAGCAGACCCGACATAAAGGCATCTCCGGCGCCCAGCACGTTGAGAACCTCCACGCGCACGCCCTGCTGCAGCGGCACCTGGTCCCAGCTGTCCGGGATGTCGCCTTCCAGCACCACGCAGCCCATCGGCCCGCGCTTGCAGACGAGAGTGGCTTTGGTGGCATTGCGCACATTTTTCAGCGCGGTCAGGGTATCGGTGCTGCCCCCGGCAATATGAAACTCTTCTTCGGTTCCCACCACCAAATCGAACAGATGCAGCACTTCCTGCAGCTGGCTGGTGACCGGTCCGGACTCAATGAAACGGGTTTCGCCATCGCCGAGCGAGGTGAGCCCCCACAGCACCGGACGGTAATCGATATCCAGCGCGGTACGCAGGCCGTGACGGCGGGCGTACTCCAGCGCCTTCAGCACCGCGGCGCGGGTGTTGGCGTGCGACAGGTGGGTGCCAGTCACCGCCAGCGCCCGGGAGGAGGCAATATACTCCTCGCTAATGTCGTCAGGCGTTAAGGCCATATCGGCGCAGTTATCGCGGTAGAAAATCAGGGGGAAGGTCTCCTGATCCTTAATCCCCAGCATCACCAGCGCGGTCAGGCGAGATTTGTCGGTAATCAGATACTCGGTATCCACCCCGGCGCGGTTGAGCGTTTCACGCAGGAAACGGCCGTTGTGTTCATCGCCAACGCGCGCCAGCATGGCCGATTTCAGCCCCTGAATCGCGGTGCCAAAGGCCACGTTGCCTGAGGAGCCGCCCAGATATTTCGCGAAACTGGCAACGTCTTCTAGCCGCGAACCAATCTGCTGGGCATAGAGGTCGACGGCCACCCGACCTATACAGATGACGTCGAGCCGCTTTACTGCTGCATTCATAGCTAGGATTTCCTTTTTGGTGTCTGCTGCCTGGAAGGGTCGGGATCCCGACGTCGACTCCGTGAACAGCCTGAGGGTTATTGGTTACCCTTAGTTTGAGAAATAAATATTTCATTTGCAAACTCGTTCGAAATTAAAAAACCAAAAGTGTGAGGGATCTACCACTCTGCCGCACTGAGCCTCGCGCGAGCGCGGATCGCCCCCTCTGTCGACCCGGGGGAAAATGAAACGCCAAATGGCATCCATTTACCTATGATTTTTAAGGGGATATTGCCGTCTGGTGCGGCAAAAAAGGGCCCGAAAACGTGTCTGGAATGTAAGTGAAACGTATGAAATGGGTAGAGAGTTTGATCCTTCTCGCAAAATGAAATATTTCTTCTGTATTTGTATTTAATGAAAAAAATGTTTGCCTATAATCCACAGGTATTCCAGTGACGTGAACGACGGCCCCGGCGGCATCGGCGCGACGCCACACACAAATACTGAACAATAAGGATTGTGCATCATGGGCAAACTGAGACTGACAACGGCGCAGGCGCTGGTGAAGTTCCTCGATAACCAGTACCTGGAAGTGGATGGCGTAGAGCTGAAGTTCGTGAAAGGCATTTTCGCGATTTTCGGCCATGGCAACGTCCTGGGGCTGGGGCAGGCGCTGGAGCAGGACAGCGGCGATATGCGCGTCTATCAGGGGCGCAACGAGCAGGGGATGGCCCACGCGGCCACCGGTTTTGCCCGCCAGGCCCTGCGCCGGCAGATTATCGCCTGCACCTCCTCCATCGGTCCGGGAGCGGCCAACATGATCACCGCCGCCGGCACCGCCAGCGCCAACCGCATCCCACTGCTGCTGCTGCCGGGCGATGTCTTCGCCACCCGCCAGCCGGATCCGGTGCTCCAGCAGATTGAACAGAGCTACGATCTCAGCATCAGCACCAATGACGCTTTCCGCGCAGTCAGCAAATACTGGGACCGCATTACCCGCCCGGAACAGCTGATGAGCGCCTGCATCAACGCCATGCGCGTCCTGACCGACCCTGCGGAAACCGGCGCGGTAACGCTGTGCCTGCCGCAGGACGTGCAGGGCGAAGCCTGGGATTACCCGGAATCCTTCTTTGCGCGCCGCGTGCACCGTCTCGACCGCCGCCCGGCCAGCGCCGCGCAGCTGGCGGACGCCGTGGCGGCCATCAAAGCCAGCCGTAAACCGCTGATCGTCTGCGGCGGCGGGGTGAAATACTCCGGCGCGGGCGAAGCGCTGTCCCGTTTCGCCGAGCGCTACGGGGTGCCTTTCGCCGAAACCCAGGCCGGGAAGGGGACGGTGGTCTCGTCTCACCCCCTGAACGTCGGCGGCGTCGGCGAGACGGGCTGCCTGGCGGCGAACCTGCTGGCAAAAGAGGCCGACCTGGTGATCGGCGTCGGCACCCGTTTCAGCGATTTTACCACCGCCTCGAAATGGATTTTCCAGCACCCGGAGGTGCGTTTCCTGAATATTAACGTCAGCAACTTCGACGCCTGGAAGCTGGACGGCATTGCCATGCTGGCGGACGCCCGGGAAGCGATGACCGCTCTCGACGCGGCGCTGGCGGACAGCGGCTGGCAGGCCGGCTGGGGCGCGCAGATCGAGAGCGTGCAGAGCCGTCAGTTAAAAGAGACCCAGCGCGTCTACCAGGCGGTGTGGCAGGAGAAATCCTTTGTGCCGGAGATCGACGATCATCTCGATCGTGAATCGGTGTATCGCGAGTTCCGCCAGATCACCGACTCCACCCTGACCCAGAGCAGCGTCCTTGGGGTACTGAATGAAACGCTGCCGGCCGAGGCGGTGATCGTCGCGGCGGCGGGCAGCCTGCCCGGCGATCTGCAGCGCGTCTGGCGCAACCGCGCGGAAAACACCTACCACGTGGAGTACGGCTACTCCTGCATGGGATACGAAGTCAACGCGGCGCTGGGCGTGAAGCTGGCGCAGCCGCAGAGCGAAGTCTACTCCCTGGTCGGCGATGGCTCGTTCATGATGCTCCACTCTGAGCTGGTCACCTCCCTGCAGGAGCGGGCGAAGATCAACGTCGTGCTGTTCGACAACATGGCCAACGGCTGCATCAACAACCTGCAGATGGAGCACGGGATGGACAGCTTCGGCACCGAGTTCCGCTACCGTCAGCCGGAAACCGGCCAGCTGCAGGGCGGCCTGGTGCCGGTGGACTTCGCCACCATCGCCGCCGGCTACGGCTGCAAAACCTGGCGCGTCACCACCCTGGACGAACTGCGCCATGCGCTGGACGCCGCCCGTCGTGAAACGGTCAGCACTCTGATTGATATTAAAGTGCTGCCGAAGACCATGGTGCACAAATACGGCAGCTGGTGGAACGTCGGAGTCGCCCAGACGGCGCTCTCTGAGCGGATCCGCAAGGTGGCGCAAATGATTAATGAAAAGCGCGCCCAGGCGCGTGATTACTAAAACGAACATCCACTCTGAATCCTACAGACTTACGGAGAAAACCATTATGTCGCTCAAATTAGGTGTCATCGGCGCTGGCGCTATCGGTAAAGAACACATCCGTCGCTGCACCCAGGTTCTGCAGGGCGCCACCGTTGTGGCGGTGTCTGATATCAATGCCGACAACGCCCGCGCGGCGGTCGCGCTGCCGGGCGTGCAGGCGGAAGTCTACGCCGACGGCCACGACGTGATTAACGCCAGCGATGTCGATGCCATCCTGGTCACCTCCTGGGACCCGACCCACGAAGAGTACACTCTGGCCGCCATCGCCGCCGGTAAGCCGGTATTCTGCGAAAAACCGCTGGCGATGACCGCGGAAGGCTGCCGCCGCATCGTCGATGCCGAAATGAAGGCCGGCCGTCGTCTGGTGCAGGTTGGCTTTATGCGCCCGTACGACGAAGGCTATCTGGCGCTGAAAAAAGTGATCGACGATGGCGATATCGGCGCACCGCTGATGCTGCGCTGCGCCCACCGCAACCAGTCGGTCGGCGAGAACTACACCACCGATATGGCGATCACCAACACCCTGATCCACGAGCTGGACGTGCTGCGCTGGCTGCTGAACGATGACTACCGTTCCGTGCAGGTGCGCTTCCCGCGCTCCACCTCGCACACCCATGCGCGCCTGAAAGATCCGCAGATCGTCTCCTTTGAAACCAAAAAAGGCACCCTGATCGACGTCGAAGTGTTCGTGAACTGCCAGTACGGGTATGACATCCAGTGCGAAGTGGTCGGCGAAACCGGGATTGCCCGTCTGCCGGAGCCGTCGGCCGTCCAGATGCGCAAGTCCGCCAGCCTGTCGACCGCCATTCTCACCGACTGGAAAGACCGCTTTATCAAAGCCTACGACGTCGAGCTGCAGGCCTTTATCAACGACGTCAAAGCCGGCCAGCTGCAAGGCCCGTCGGCCTGGGACGGCTACGCGGCGTCGGTGGCGGCGGATGCCTGCATTAAAGCGCAGGGAACCAGCGAGCCGGTTGAAGTGACGCTGCCTGAGTGCCCGGCATTCTACAAACGTTAAGCGCGTTTTGCTGACGGAACTTCTTTGCACAGGTAACGACGATGAAAATTGCTTTTGATGTGGATGTCATTAAGGACCTCGGGATCACCCGCATGGTCCATCAGGTAGCGGAGTGGGGCTACAAGTACATTGAACAGTCGCCGCACCCGCAGATTAACCCGTTCTACAAGCACCCGCGCGCCAGCCGGGAGATCATGGCGGAGTACAAGCAGGCGCTGCGCGATACCGGCCTTGAGCTGTCGTCGTTTATCTGCGTCTACCGCTGGTCCGGCCCGGACGAACTGCGCCGTCAGGCGGCGGTGAAAAACTGGAAACGGTTGGTGGAAATTGCGGTAGAGATGGGCGTTCAGGTGATCAACACCGAGTTCTCCGGCGATCCGAATCAGCCTGAGATCTGCGATGAAATGTTCTATCGCTCAATGGAAGAGCTGTTGCCGATTTTTGAGCGGGAAGGCATCCGCGTGGAGATCCAGGCGCATCCCTGGGATTTCTGCGAAGAGAACAATGAAACCGTCGATATCGTGAAGTCGTTCCGCAGCGATAACGTGAAGTACGTCTACAGCGTGCCGCACACCTTTTTCTACGACAAAGGCGTCGGCGACGTGGCGAGCATGCTGCGCTATGCCGGGAGCGATCTCTCCCATGTCCTGATTGCGGACACCCGCAACCATACGAAACATTGCCGCTATATCGTTAACCCGCCGGGCGTGGATGCCGTGGTGCACCAGCACGTAGGCGTCGGGGAAGGGGATGTGGATTTCGACGCGCTATTCCGCACCCTGCGCGAAATGAAATTCGCCGAGCAGACCTTCAAGGTCGGCGGGGAGCCGATTGTCGCCACCTCGCTGTTTGGCTACCCGGAAAAAATGAAATACCAGGCAGTGGAAACCCGTGAACTTATTGAACGTGAATTGCTGCGCCAGTAAGGCGCAGCGGCAGGAGCCCTACTATGAACAAAGATAACGTCAAACTGGCTATCGCCCCGATCGGCTGGACTAACGATGATATGCCGGAGCTCGGCAGCGAAAACACCTTCCAGCAGATCGTCAGCGAAATGGCGCTGGCCGGCTTTACCGGCAGCGAAGTCGGCAGCAAATATCCGCGCGACCCGGCGGTTCTCAAGCCGATGCTGGACATCCGCGGCATTCAGATCTGCAACGCCTGGTTCAGTACCTTTTTCGCCAACGGCCAGCGGGAAAAAACCATTGATGAATTCGTCAATCACATGAACTTCCTTCATGCGATGGGGGCGAAAGTGATTGGCTGCTCCGAGCAGAGCGGCAGCATCCAGGGGCTGGATAAACCGATCCTCGGCGATGCGAAGCCGTGCTTCAGCGACGAAGAGTGGCAGCGGGTGGCGGAAGGCTATAACACCCTCGGCCGCCTGGCGGCGGAGAAGGGGATGCAGGTCTGTCTGCACCACCACATGGGCACCGGCATTCAGACCACCGCGGAAATCGACAAATTTATGTCGCTGGTGGACGAGTGCGTCTTCCTGCTGTTCGACACCGGCCACGCCTGGTATTCCGAAGGCGGCGAAGCGCCGATGCTGGCGATCCTCAAAAAGTATCTGCCGCGCATCAACCACGTCCATCTGAAGGACGTCCGCCCGCCGGTGATCGACCAGGTGCGCCGCGACGGCCTGTCGTTCCTCGACGGCGTGAAAAAAGGCACCTTCACCGTCCCGGGCGACGGGGTGATCGATTTCCGTCCGGTGTTCAAGCTGCTGGACGACTTTGGCTATAAAGGCTGGATGGTCGTGGAAGCCGAGCAGGATCCTGCTCTGGCCAATCCTTTCGAATACGCCGTCAAAGCGCGCAAATATATCCGCGAAACGGCAGGGATCTAATCGTTGTGACATTTTCAGGCCATACCGGGTATGGCCTGCTTTTTTTCCTTTCACAACCGGATTCAGGGCTTAACCACGGCGCCGTACCGTCCCCTCTCCCTCAGGGAGAGGGCCAGGGTGAGGGTGACGATGACGGGTAACGCGTCACTTCACTTCCGCCAGCGCGGTCTTATCCACATAAGGTTTCATCAGCGCATCGGCTTCCTTCTGCGCCGCCTGAACCGCCGCTTCCGGCGTCACTTTGGCATCATTGACCACCGCCGCCAGCTGGTTCTCCATCGCCTTACGCACCGCCACGGTCTCCCAGGTGGAGTACCACGGATGGGCGTACTTCAGCTGCTCAAGCGCGATCGCCGCCCGCGGATCCTGCTGCAGATAGGCCTTCATCTCCGGCGTATCGTATGACGCCTTGCGCGGCGAGAAGTAGCCGGTGAAGCGGCTCCACGCGCCGTTCACCTCGGGGCTCACCAGATAGGTCAGGAACTGATACGCCGCTTTCTTCTGCGCCTCGCTGATGCCTTTAAAACTCACCAGGCTGGCGCCGCCGATCGGCACCGCGCGCTGCTCTTTGGCCGGCAGCATCGCCACCCCAAGCTCAAAGTCTTTGCTGTTCTCGCGCATAAAGCCCAGCGCGCCAGTGCTGAGCATCGCCATCCCGAGCTTGCCGGAGAAGAACGCGGCGCTGATCTGCTTCGAGTTCAAGACCCCGGACGGCATCACCTTGTCCTTGTAGATCAGATCCTGCCAGAAGCGTAGAGCGCCGATGGCGGTCGGCGAGTTGTAATAGACCTCGCCCGGATAGTCTTCGTTAAAGTATTTCCCGCCGTTGGCGCGCACCAGCGCCGAGAAGATCCAACCGCCGTAGTCGTCGTTGGTCGACGGCAGCATGATCCCCCACTGGCCTTTGCTCTCGTCGGTCAGCTTTTTGGCATCGGCCAGCAGCTCGGCCCAGGTCTGCGGCGGCTGTTTGATCCCGGCCCGATCGAACATCGTCTTGTTGTAGTAGAGGATCGGCGTCGAGTTATGGAACGGGATCGCATAGGTGGTGCCCATCACCTGGGCGTTCTTATGCATCGCGGGCCAGAATTCCTTTTGCAGAAAATCGCCGGCCTTTTGATCGCCATATTTAAACAGCTCATCCATCGGCAGGATCTCATCCTTCAGCGCCAGATCGGTGGTGAAGTTGGCGGACATGATCACCAGCGCCGGCGGCTGGCCGGCCTTCTGCGCCGATTCGGCTTTGATCTTGGTGGTGTCGTAGTTGCCGGTGAAGATCCCGCGCACTTCGACATCCTGCTGCGAGTCGTTGAATTGCTTAATGACGCGGGTCATCTCCATGGTTAGCTTGCCGTCCACCGGCGCCGGGAACATGAAGTCTATTTTCTCTTTCGCCAGCGCCGCGCCGCTCAGGGCGAGGCTGAGCCCAACCGCGACTAGCGTGAGGGGTTTAAACATGATTACACTCCATCAATAAATTATGCTGGGTCTCAGCATGAAAAAGATGCACATCGGCAGGTGAGAAGCCGACCAGTAGCGACTCGCCTTTCTCCGGCACCGTGCCGCGGTGGCGGCGGCTAAAGCGCAGGGTGCCGATCGGGGTGCTGACGTGGAGCAGGTAATCGGCCCCCATCAGTTCTCGTTGCAGAACGGTGGCCGGCAGGCGCAGATGGCCCACCTCCACGCGGTCGGTAATATGTTCCGGGCGAACGCCCAGCCAGACGCGGGTCTGATCCCGGTGGCGCGGCGGCAGCGGATGGCGTTGTTCGCCAAGCTGAACGTTGCCGTCAACGCAGGGGAGCGATAGCAGATTCATTGCCGGTGAACCGATAAATCCGGCCACGAACAGATTGGCCGGGTTGGCATACAGATACTCCGGGCGCCCGACCTGCTGCACGTGGCCGCCGTTCATCACCACGATGCGGTCGGCCATCGACATCGCCTCGGTCTGATCGTGGGTCACATAGATGGTGCTGGTTTTCAGCTGCTGGTGGAGCGCCATAATGCTGTCGCGCACTTCGCTGCGCAGGCGGGCGTCGAGGTTGGAGAGCGGCTCGTCCATCAGGAACAGCCGCGGATTGCGCACAATCGCCCGGGCCATCGCCACTCGCTGGCGCTGGCCGCCGGAGAGCTTCGCCGGTTTGCGGTCGAGCAGCGCCTCCAGCTGCAGCATCTGCGCCACTTTATCCACCCGCGGCTGCCAGCTGCTTTTCTCTTCCTTGCGCACCTTCATGCCGAAGGTGATGTTGTCGCGCACCGACAGATGCGGAAACAGGGCATAGTTCTGGAAGATCATCGCGAAGTTGCGCTCGCGCGGCGTGGCGGCGGTGATGTTCTCATTATGCAGCCAGATTTGGCCTTCGCTGACCGGTTCCAGCCCGGCGAGCAGGCGTAGCAGGGTGCTTTTCCCGCAGCCCGACGGGCCGACCAGCACCACGAATTCGCCTTCGTGAATATCCAGCGACAGGGCGCTGAGCGCCGGTTTGCCGTCGAAACGTTTACTGATGTTTTGCAGACTGAGCATAGCGGTTAGCGCTCTTCCGTTGGGCAACTGATGTTTTCGTCGTACAGCCACGGCCCGGCGTAGTGGGCCAGCGAGTGCTGGTAGCTCACCCACTGCTCACCGACCTGACGGTGCATCAGGCACGAGGCCGGAGAGAGGTCGTAATAGGGCCGGGTGTCTTCGTGGCAGTACGGCACCTGATGGACGGTGCCAGGGATAGTGGAGATCAGCGCCTGGCGATACTGGGTCATGGTCAGGCTGTGGTTATGGCCGCAGAAGATGCGCGTCAGCGACGGGAAACGCTCCACCAGCGCCAGCAGACGGTGGCCGTTTTCGCAGGCGATCGGGTCCATCTGCGCATTGCCCAGCGGCAGCGGCGGGTGGTGCATAAAGATCGTTGCCGGTTTGTCGCCGCCCTCGAACAGCTGGGCCTCCAGCCAGCCGATGGTCTCGTCGGTCAGCCAGCCTTTTGACGTGCCGGCGTGGCTGGAGTCAATAAACAGCAGGCGGGTGGCGAAGTCATCCACCGCATAGCGCATATTTTGCGGATCGTTGCCCAGCTGCGGGCACAGCGGGTGAAGATGCTCGAGAAAATGGGCTTTGTCGTCGTGGTTGCCGGGGATCAGATACAGCGGATAGTTCAGGCTGCCGAGGATCTGGCGGGCCACCTGATACTCCTCCGGGCGGCCGCAGTTGACGATATCCCCGCTCACCACCACCGCGTCCGGGCGCTCGCGCAGCGCGTTAAGCTGGGAGACCACGTCGGCGTTGGCGGCATTGACGTCGATAAAGCCGTACAGCTTCTCGCCGCGGCTGCGGAAATGGGTATCGGAAATGTGCGCTAACAGCATGAATCACTCCTTATTTGATCCCGGAGAAGCCGAAGCTCCGCAGGAACTGTTTCTGAAAAAGGATGAACGCCAGCATCAGCGGCAGGCAGACCATCAGCGTCCCGGCGCCGATGGTGCCCCACTGGCCGCCGGATTCGGCGCCCATGGCGAAGGAGACCAGCCCGACGGTCAGCACCTGCTTATCGGGATCGTTGAGCATCATCAGCGGCCACAGGTACTCGTTCCAGTGGTAGGTAATGCTGACGGTGGCGAAGGCCAGCACCGACGGCCAGGACATCGGCAGCAGCACGCGGAACAGCACCTGCCACCAGCGGCAGCCCTCCATCAGCGCCGCCTCTTCCAGCTCTTTCGGAATGGCGAGGAACGCCTGACGCATCAGGAACACGCCGAACGCCGAGGTGAAGTAGGGCATCATCACCCCGGTGAGGGTGTTGAGCAGGCCGAAGGTTTTCAGGGTCAGCATGTTTGGCACCATCATCACCACCGGCATGATCATCAGCTGCACCAGGAACAGGAGAAACAGCGTCTGCTTGCCGCGAAACTCGTGACAGGCGAAGACGTACCCGGCGGTGGTGATGGTCAACAGCTGCACGAAGAAGGTGCCGAAGGTGAAGATAAGGGTGTTGGCGTACAGGCTCAGCCAGTCGGCGCTGTTCCAGGCGTCGCGGAAGTTATCGAGAGTCAGCGGCAGGCGCGGCAGCAGCGACGCCATATCGTCGCCGAAGGTGGTAGCGCTGAACGAGGTCGCCAGCATCCAGATAAACGGGCTGACCCACAGCAGCGCCATGCAGCACATCAATACTGTGAGCGTAAAGGGCGACGAGCGGCGCAGGCGCAGCCACAGCGGACGGGCGGCGGCGGGCGTGCGGACCAGCAGCGGCGAGATTTCAGCGCTCATAGTGGGCTCCTTTCTCCAGCAGTTTCAGGTTAATCAGCGAGAAGGCGAACAGCCCGGCCAGGGTGAGGAAGGTGGCGGCGGAGGCTTTACCGAGGTCGTGGGTATCCCAGGCGAGATTCTGGATGTAATAGAGCAGCACGGTGGTGGCGTTGTCCGGCCCGCCGCGGGTCATCACCGCCACGTGGTCGATCTGGGTGATGGAGTAGATCAGCGCGGTGGTGATCACAAAGCTCAGGGTCGGGCGCAGCAGCGGTAGCGTGACCTTAAAAAAGACCTGCGTGCGGGTAGCCCCCTCCATCAGCGCCGCTTCCCGCGTCGAGGCCGGAATGCTCTGCAGCCCGGCGAGGAAAAACAGCATGTAGTAGCCGGCGAACTTCCACACGCCGATCAGCGCCAGGGCCAGCAGCGCGCTGTTGCTGCGCCCCAGCCAGTTGTTGTTCATCGGCCCGAACAGCTTTGCCAGATAGTGGTCGAGCAGGCCGAGGCCGGGCATAAAGATAAACAGCCACAGCGCGGCGGCGCTGACCATCGGGATAATCATCGGGAAGAAGAAGGCGGTGCGCAGCCAGCGGTTGACGCGATGGTTCTCGCTCAGGGCGACCGCCAGCAGCAGGGCGAGGGTCACCCCGGGCACTACCGTCAGCAGGATATAGAGCAGATTATTGCCCAGCGACTGCCAGAAGACGTTATCGGCAAACAGGCGGGCGAAGTTATCCAGCCCGACGTACTGTGCGCCGTCGCTGGCCATGCGGGTATCAAACAGGCTGTCATACATCGAACGCCCCAGCGGGAACCAGGTAAACAGCAGTAAAAACAGCAGGGAAGGCGACAGGATCAGCCAGGGAAGCCAGGTCTTTCTCATGGTGACGCGCATCTCGTTCAGCCATTTATCGAAGCCCGGATTGTGGGAAGCAATGACTACAGAGGCATGGCGGGGAGATGACGGTTTGATGAAGCGACGGGGAAAACGCCGGGCGAGCGGGCCGCCCGGCGGGAGAGAATCATCAGAAGTCGGCTTTCAGCACCGCGCGGTAGCGGGCTTTGCCTTCGCGAACGTGCTTCAGCGCTTCGTTAATTTGCGACATCGGGAACAGCTCGGTGGTCGGAGCCACTTTGCTGCGCCCGGCAAACTTCATCAGCGTGCGCAGTTCGGACGGATTACCGGTCGCCGAGCCGGAGATGCTGCGGTCGCCGCCGATCAGGGTAAAGGCCGGCACCGGGAACGGCTTCATCACCGCGCCGACGGTATGGAAGTTGCCGCCGTAAGCCAGGGCTTCGAAGTACGGCTGCCAGTCGAGGTCCACCGCCACGGTGTTGATGATCAGGTCGAACTGACCGGCCAGCGCTTTTAAGGCTTCCGGATCGCGGCTGTTGACCACGCGATCGGCGCCCATCGCCAGCACTTCCTGCTCTTTCGCCGGGTTGGAGCTGAAGGCGGTCACTTCCGCGCCCATCGCCCGCAGCAGCTTAATGGCGATATGGCCGAGGCCGCCGATGCCGATCACCCCGACGCGGCTGGTGGCGGTGACGTGGTGGGTCAGCAGCGGTTTAAAGACGGTGATGCCGCCGCACAGCATCGGGCCGGCGGACGCCAGATCGATGCTCTCCGGCAGGGGGATCACCCACTGCCAGTCGGCGCGCAGCTTATTGGCGAAGCCGCCGCGGTTGAGAATGGTCGGCACCGAGCCTTCCAGACAGTTGATCTGGTTGCCGCTGATGCAGGCGTCGCAATGGCCGCAGCTGCGCGCCGTCCAGCCGATGCCGACCTTCTGGCCAATCTTCAGCCCTTTATCCTGCGCCGCGCTGCCCAGCGCCGCCACCCGGCCAATCACCTCGTGACCGGCCACCAGCGGGTAGCTCGACATCCCCCATTCGTTGTCGATCATCGACAGGTCCGAATGGCAGATCCCGCAGTATTCCACTTCAACTTCGACATCTTCCGGCTGCAGCTCGCCGGCATCGTATTCCCACAGCGACAGATCGGCGCCCGCTTCTTTGGCGGCGTAGCTTTTAATGATGCTCATGTTCATTTCCTTGGGGTTGGCGTGATAACCCAGAAAGTGTAGAGCATGGTATTCCCCGGCGCTTGGCAATCGGAGGGGTCGCGAAGCGGGCGGACCAGCCGCCCGTTAAGGTCAGCGGCTGGCCAGCGGCCACTGATTAAGGCGGATGCCGCGCTGCGGGGCGTTCTCGGCAAAATCATCCAGCACCGCCCGCACGTCCGGGTCGAGGTAGCCGACGCTGTCGTGCTCGACGATCACCACGCTCTTTTCCGGAATCTTCGCCAGCAGGGCCAGCAGATGCGGATTGTGCATAAAGGTCAGATTTTGCTGGATGCGCAGCACGTAGTGGTCATCGTAGCGCGCCAGCTGCAGCGAGTGGCGATGGCTGCGCCAGAGACTGAATGCCATCTGGGTGGCAAGACCAATCCCGATCCCCGCCAGCATGCCGAAGGCGATAATCCCGCCGATGGTGGCGAGGAACGGGACGTACTGCGCCGCCCCCTGGCGGAACTGCTCGATGAACAGCCGCGGGGTCGCCAGCTTATAGCCGGTATACAGCAGCACGGCGGCGAGGCTGGCGAGCGGGATTAAGGTTAGCAGGCCGCTAAACCACAGGCCGCAGATCAGCAGCAGGACGCCGTGGATAAAGATCGACAGTTTGCTTTGCGCGCCGTTGCTGACGTTCACCGAGCTGCGGACGATCACCGCGGTGATCGGCATCGCCCCCAGCACGCCGGAGAGCAGATTGCCCACGCCCTGCGCGACCATTTCGCGGTTCGGCGAAGGCGGCGGATTTTGCGGGCGCAGCTTTTTCAGCGCCTCCTGGCTGAGCAGGGTTTCGAGGCTGGCGACCAGCGCCAGGGTCACCGCCACCACCCACACCGACGGATTGCGCCACGCGCTCCACGCCGGAGATTCCAGCTCGCCCAGCAGGTCGCCGAGGCTGCCGAACGCCGGCAGGGTAATACGCGGCAGAGCGGCCAGCTGCTGCGGCGCAAAATGGGTCAGCAGCAGGGTGGTCACGCAGCCGAGCAGGACAGCGATCAGCGGGCCGGGGATCCAGCGCAGGCTCTTCACCCGGCGGATAAGCGGCGAGCCCCACAGCCAGAGCACCAGCAGGCCGCCCGCGGCGACGGCGATAGCACTGAGGGAGAAGGTGGCGTTACCCTTCACGATATCAACGAGCCCGGTCTCTTCTGCGCTGCCGAGCGCAACGGGGATCTGCTGCATAATCAGCAGGATGCCGATCGCCGCCAGCATGCCTTTGATGACGCTGGCGGGAACGAGGGAGATAAAGCGCCCGGCCCGCAGGATGCCGAACAGCAGCTGCAGCACGCCGGCCAGCACCAGCGCCATCAGGAAGACGGAGAAGGAACCCAGGGATTCAATGGCGGCGACGACGATGGTGACCAGTCCGGCGGCGGGGCCGCTGACGGCGAAGCGGGAGGGGCTGAGGGCGGTGACGACCAGGCCGCCGATGATACCGGTCAGCAGGCCGACGAAGGGCGGTAAGCCGCTGGCCTGGGCGATGCCGAGGCACAGCGGCAGGGCGACAAGGAAGACGACGATGCCGGCGAGAGAGTCCTGACGAAGCGTGTTCATGGGGCGTACTCCTGCGGTGAGAGGTGTTCGACGAGGGTGGTTAAATGGCCGGAAGCCAGATCGTAGACGCAGCCGTGCAGGCTGAGCGGTCGCCCGCTGGCGAGCACCGTCTGCACCGGTTCACTCTCCAGCAGACGGGCGAACTGGGCGCGAACGTTGGCTTCCACCAGGGCGTCCAGCGCATGGCGAGAGGGCTCCGCGCCGGAACTGGCGCTGCCGCCGGGGGAGGCCGCAACACCACATTCATCAGCGATCTGCGCAATTTCGTGATGCAGGGTGTGGCACAGCTGGCCGATGCGGCGAGCCAGCGCCGAGGACTCGTGCGCCAGCGGCAGGGTGGGCAGGGAGAGTGCCGCCTGCACCCCGCCGCAGCCGTAGTGGCCGCAGAGCACCACCCGCTCCACCTCAAGGTAGTCGAGGGCATACTGCAGGACGCTCATGACGTTGTCGTCGGCGGGATCGAGCATGTTGGCGATATTGCGGTGGACAAAGAGCTCGCCGGGCTGGCTGCCGGTGAGCACCTCGGCGGTAACGCGGCTGTCGGAGCAGCCGATCCACAGCGAGTGGGGCCGCTGCCCGTCGATCCATTTTTCGAAATAGTCCGGGTCATGCTGACACTTCTGCAGCGCCCAGCTGCGGTTGCGGGCCAGCAAAGGTTTTAACGTCGTCACAAGTATTCTCCTGAGTTAATTCATCGAGTGAATATGTCCATTAAGACTCGTACAGCGACTAGTAAAAATAGTGTTTACCGGAACCCTTCACGCCTGAGGAAAATCCTGGAATAAACGGCAAAAAGAAAACTTTTCATTAATGTAAAGTTATAAAAATATTAATGAAATTAATGTTTTGCCGCGGAGCGGATGAATAACAAAAAAGCATTGGCTAAAACTTTCTGGAATATATGGGAATGCGAGTGGGTAGGGGCGGGGGAATATTGAGGGATTGGATATTGGGGATGAGTGGGGATTGTTGGGTTGTATTGAGGTATGTGGATGAGAGTGAAGTGAGAACAAATTGAGATAAGTTTGAGTGGGATTTGGGTGGCAAGTGGTGTGGCTGGCAGGGGGAGTTGGGGGCGCGGGAGGGGGCGATGAGGTTTGTAGGTGGTATTGGTGCCCCGGAACGGCGGTAAAAGCTGACGCCGCGCAGGATAGCGCTGTTTTTTTCAACACTTAGCGCAATGACGACACGCTGTCGCTTGCATGACCGCCGCCGACAGGTATAATCCAGAACGTTTCCGCATCCCCTTCAGTGCCGAAGTGGCGAAATCGGTAGACGCAGTTGATTCAAAATCAACCGTAGAAATACGTGCCGGTTCGAGTCCGGCCTTCGGCACCATCGGAACATCAATAGACGTCAACGGACGTCTTTTTTTGTGCCTAAAATCCAGTATCCGCAAGGCTTTCCTCGCTTTTTCACTCAACCTAAGTCAACCTGATTCAATCTACATCAACTTACTGATGTGGGTACATCTGCGGGTATATCCCGGTTCGATAATGTTTGTACCCACACAGAACCCTTGAAAGGATACTCATCATGGCTCTGAGTGATGTGAAAGTTCGTTCGGCTAAGCCTGAAGCTAAAGCCTATAAACTTACTGACGGTGAAGGCATGGTGTTGCTGGTTCACCCTAACGGCTCAAAATACTGGCGGCTACGTTATCGCTTTGGTGGTAAAGAGAAGATGCTGGCGCTGGGAAAATACCCCGAAGTCTCGCTGGCGGATGCCAGGGCACGTAAGGATGAGGCCCGTAAGCTATTAGCTAATGGCGTCGATCCCAGTGAAAACAAGAAAGCCGTTAAGGTAGAGCAGGAGCAAGAGGCAATAACGTTTGAAGTGGTTGCCAGAGAATGGCACGCTAGTAATAAAAAATGGTCGGCATCGCATAGCGCTCGTGTATTGAAAAGCCTCGAAGATAATCTCTTTGCTGCCATTGGTAAGCGGAACATTACGGAGCTTAAGACTCGGGATCTTCTTGTACCCATCAAAGCGGTGGAATCATCCGGGCGTCTCGAAGTCGCTGCTCGTTTGCAGCAGCGTACTACCGCGATTATGCGCTTTGCTGTGCAGAGTGGGTTAATCGACTACAACCCCGCGCAAGAGATTGCCGGTGCGGTTGCTACAGCGAAAAGACAGCATCGTGCGGCTCTGGAACTTAACCGAATTCCTGAGTTACTTCATCGCATTGATCACTATTCTGGCAGACCCTTAACTCGATTGGCTGTTGAACTCACTTTGTTGGTCTTCATTCGTTCAAGTGAACTGCGTTTTTCCCGCTGGTCAGAAGTGGATTTTGAAACGGCCATGTGGACGATTCCTGGTGAGCGTGAACCCTTAGAAGGTGTTAAGCATTCTCAGCGTGGTTCGAAGATGCGGACACCTCATCTTGTTCCTTTATCGCGGCAAGCCTTAGCCATTTTGGAAAAGATAAAAAGCATGAATGGGAATCGAGAACTGATTTTTGTAGGCGATCACGATCCGCGTAAGCCGATGAGTGAGAATACGGTTAACAAGGCTCTGCGAGTGATGGGCTATGACACGAAAACGGAAGTGTGTGGTCATGGATTCAGGACTATGGCGTGTAGTTCGTTAATTGAGTCTGGATTATGGTCGAGGGATGCTGTGGAGCGGCAGATGAGCCATCAGGAGCGTAGCTCTGTGCGTGCGGCTTATATCCATAAGGCGGAACATCTTGGGGAGCGAAGGTTGATGCTGCAGTGGTGGGCTGATTATCTGGATGCCAATCGGGAGAAGACGGTAAGTCCGTTCGATTTTGGTAAAATGAACTATCAGAAGTAATGGTTTTGATTTCTATTGAATTTTATATAGGTGAGGCTGGGGCTAACAGTGAAGCTGCTTAACATTTATGAAGATAAAGATGAAGCCGAAGTGGCTTTGTCAAAAATTTCTGGAGAGAAAAGGCTCGCTAGTGAGAGGGATGGCACAGTTACAATTTATAACCTTTTCGGCCAACCTACTTGGGGAAATTTTTATAAGCTTGATTTGTTTAATCTAAGTGAATTGCAAGAAATATTACAGTTGCGAAAGGAGGGGAAATCTATCGATCAAAAGAGATATGAGGAGATTATCGTTACTCTTCGATACGTATCTAGATCATTTGATTTATCTATTCCTGAGCATTGGTTATAAAAACCACTAAATTCAATCTGTGTATGCCTTTAAGTTAAACCTATGCGTCAGGATAAGTCAGTTGGGACGACAAAGCAAAGATTTTACCTGCAAATTGCATCGTAGAAAGTTTTTTTGCGTGAGTTCTCAAACCAAGTGAGCATGAGTAAGTAGTTTCACGGTATATGGTTGACCTAAAGGCAAGGAGATGGAAAATTGTTGTATCCGGAGATAAAAACGCAGACAAAGAAGGGAAAATTATGGCAACCTCGCTGACGACGCAAGACATACTTGGGCTGTTTAAGGCGTTGAAAGACGATATTCAGGCAACAATATTGAAGCCGAGGGGACTGTCGATAAAAAGCTCGGGTACAAAGAGCCTTGTGCTTAACGAACCATTGAATCCTGAGACTGGCTTTTGGCAAAATCCGCAGGCGATGTCAAATAAGCCCCTACGCTGGATTCCTCAAGTTGAAGTTAGCGCTGAAAATGTTGTTGCAAGATTCGCTCAAAATGTTGATGGACAGAGCATAGGTATGGCTAAAAGCGTCGGTTACATTAACAACCGCGATGGCTCTTGCTCTGTATGCGTTTTTCGCGTTCTCCCTGCGATTAAACCTCTAGGCCCTGATTCAAATTGGGAATTTCCTGCGGGATGGGAGTTCCTGCTTATTCTTGGCTTTGCGCAGCCTCTGCCTGCAGGTACGTCGGGTGATCCATTAAGCAATTTCGAACCTGGTGAAGGTACTATTGATTTCGGTGGCGGTGCATTAAAGAGAACATTTCCGATAAGCTTCCGGGCTCTGGTGAAAGCCCCTGTCTCAGAAGAGAATGTAGCAGGAACTTCATATTCAGTTGTTGGCAATGCAATCGCGCGGTTAGTTGGTGCTACAGTATACGATGGGACTCAAGCATCGGGACGTGATGCCTTAGTTACTGATCTCTCAAATATCTTTGCTCCTCAGTCAGTTGAAGGACCATTTTCACTCGATGAAAATACTTCTCTTGTTGGGATCGAGCCGTCGGTATATCAACAGATAGAAGCAGCAATCAACTCTGGTAAGCGTCATATAATTTTATATGGTCCTCCGGGTACAGGTAAAACGACGTTAGCGGAATATCTTGCAGCGGAAGTTTCAGAGCGGGATGATGGCGATGGATCTTATCTAATGCTCACAGCATCGTCTGCTTGGAGTTCTCAAGATCTTGTCGGCGGGTATCAGCCTCTAGGTAATGGGGCTATTGGCTTTGTTCCTGGCGCATTGCTCCGTAATTTTGATAAACCTGTAATCATTGACGAATTAAATCGTTGTCCGATTGATAAAGTTTTGGGTCCGTTGTTTTCGATTCTCTCAGGACAGTCTTCGGCACTGCCTTGTCGGGTCGAGGTGGCAAACCCTGCAAGTCCATTTCATGTAATTTATCCTAAACCTCATCCAGGAATGGAACCTCACGAGCATGCACCAGAGCCTGCATGGCGTATGATCTGTACTTTGAATACCTATGATAAAACCCAGCTTGGTCAGATTTCCTATGCACTGAGCCGTCGTTTTGCATGGATTAAAATAGGAGCGCCAGCAGATCCTGATGGATTTGTAAGGGAAATGGCAACTCGTCTTGGCGCTACAGTTACAGAGCCTGTAGCCTCAAACCCGATTGGTGCTTTGTGGAAGGCCGTTAATTCATTACGTGAAATAGGTGGTGCCCCTATCGTCGATTTCATCAAAACAATGCTCGCGTTCAAATCTGATGTAAACCTATTTGTACAACCAGAGGGAAATGCTGCAGACTTGTTTTTATCCGCGTTTCGCATGTGCGTTCTTCCATTGATGGATGGTTTGTCGCCAAGAGAAGCAAGGGATCTAGCAGAATCAATTTCAGTTGCATGGGGCTTAGATGCTGAGAAAGCCGCTTCATTAACTCGTGATTGTGCGGAGTTTTCTGCTTGATGAACTCCATGAGCCTTGATGAAATATGTCTTCGCGGTCTTCTTCGCTGGGTAGGAACGGGGTCTCCTTCACCCTACTCGGGAAGCGTGGAGACTTTAAGATATGAAGATTTAGATGCTTTAAGAATGTGGTGGGCTCTTTCTGAACCTGTTGGCAGGCTAGCCTTAAGATTAGTGGAAAAACAGAGAGAAGTTTCCCCCACCTTAGACGACTTCAGAAGGGAGGTATCTGGTGAACTTCCTGGCCCTCCTGACGCTGCAGCTTCTATGTTGCTTCAAACCGTCACTCTTGACCCTGCTGCCTTTGTGGTCATGGAGGCATCTTCTTCATGGCTTTCAGGGCCAAACAGGGTTCTTGCGAAAACGCTGAAAACCGCGCAAGTAGCTTTGAAAGCAGGAGCTTTACATGCCAGAGGAGGGCTTTTCGATTTGCATGCGAATAAAAGATTAGCTCTTCTCGATTGCGCCCTAAAAGTCGCACCTATACGAGAAGTACTTAGTACACCTGCGGGCAGATCTCGTATTGTTGCTTATGAAAAAAGGCAGGCTTCCAAGGCAAGGAGCCCGTTGTATAAGCAGTCTTGGTTTTGTGCATCAATCTTATCAGATATTGAAGCTTTCAAGGCTGATACGATTAAGGCTCTACTTGCCTCCGATTTGCTTCCAGGAATGGAGGTCTGGAGAAAATTTGAACTTGCAACGATTCTGGAGGTTGCTGAAGCCCTTTCTGGGGCGACTGGGGCTCCCGTTGTTCTTGACGCTTCGTTTGCGGCGGGCAGGCCAGCGGCAACTATTGGTGATTTGGAATTACGTTGGCAAAGAGCCATGCCCAAGAGACCAAGTGCGTTTCTAGATCCGGGAGAGGTGCTAGCAGGTGAACTGGCCTTCTCTCTTGGGGTTTCCAAGGGTACTTCTCGAGCAGATATAACTATTGAAAGGGCTGGACGTATTCTTTCGATTATTGAATGTAAATGGTTTTCTTCTCCCGATTCGGCACCAGCAGCAATACTTGAGGCAACTAGTCAGCTTGTAGGTTATGCAAGAGACATTGCACATGCGCAGGAAGAATCTGATACAGATATTCTAGCTCGTAGCATTGTGGCTCTTGCTCACAGGGGCCCTGCTGAAATGCGTTTTGGAGCCCCTGTTTGCTGCATTGGTTTTTCTGATTTCGGTACCGCTAATTTGGCACCTTGGGCAGCTATGGTATCAGGAATACACTAATTTATTTTTTCGGACGAGCGGCCCCACCATCAGCTACTAGAGGGACAGCTTCTTCCACTACCTGTGCAGCACATGGTGTGAAAATTGTGTAAGAGGATGGTTTGTCTGTAGCTAAAACAATAGGGTCACCCTCAAATCGGGACATTGCGCCCTCAAGGTATGCTGAATTCATTTCTACGCAAGCCCAGTGGCGGCCAAGGGCTTCAGACACTGCACCTGTCACGCAAGAGCCGCCGAATGGATCGAAAACAAAATCGCCAGGATCCGTAGTCATACGAATAAAATACTCTGGAAGCGCTGATGGAAAGCGCGCTGGGTGGATGTCCAATCCTTTTTTTCGGCAATAATCCTGATAAGTGCCATTTGATTCTGTATTCGCAATAGCAAGAAGATTTGGGGGAACGGAACCACCATTATCTTTGCCGAATTTTTCAGAAATCACATGGCCCGAGGGACGTGTTTTTGCTTGATAACCGTTTTTTAGTAAAGACTTCATTGAGTCGGAATATGGTGCAAGCACGCGCCTGTTACTTGCTTTAGGGAATGGTGTTTTTGAAAGCCACCATACGCAATTTACGGCATCTTTAGGTCGTACCCGCCTTACATTTACCCATTCTGCAGGTGTCGGCAACTTAGCAGGATTCCACCAAAAATGTTCCAGCGCCAAATGAAAACCGTACTCATTGCAAAGCATTAGCAGCAGTTCATAATGGTAAAGAGAGCGTGTGGGGGTTCCTGCCTTCCATGCGCCTCCGATATCAATTACTAGGCTCCCATCGTCTTTGAGTATTTTTTTGAAACCCTCAGCAAATGGACGAAACCAATCACAATAAGCGTGTGCGTCCTCATTACCATAGGATTTTTTCCGGACGAGACCGAAAGGTGGGGAGGTCATAATGAGGTTTACGCTTTCTGCTTCACGTGAATCCATCCAATCCAGAGAGTCACCATTCCACATTGCGCCGAAGTTTGTTTTGTGAAAAAGAGATACAGGGCGTGTTTCTCTGCATTTTTTCGGATCTGGGGTTGCCGATTTCATGTCTGAGGACGCCAATGCTCGAAGATAGTCACTTAGCGATTTGTAGCCTAAGGATTTAGCTCTGATTTCTGCCGATCTTTTTTCAGCAACGCTCATTCGCACAGAGGCAGTAGTCTCCTTAGGTTCTGTTGACATTGGGCGCACCATGTTCTTCTCCAACTTAAAATTTCCTTTCTTTGTAATACAAAAATAAGGCAGTTAAATGTATTTATTTGATGATGTCATTCTCTCCCCGCTTAACATCAATCGCAAGGCCTTTCTTTGCTGGAACGAAGATTTTTGTAATTGTCACTATGACAGTGGACAATTTTCCTGGGTTTCGCTGGAAAATGAAGAAGTGATAGGTAAATCAGGCTTCCCGCATACTGTCAAGAACTAGAAACACAGGCAACCATCTGCTCTGTGTATCCATCTTGACTTGCTCCAAAGCGGGTCGGGGGAGGTTTGCAAGACTGACTGATTTCCATATCTAGTATAACAGTATTGGCGGTGAATGTTGTCGGGCTTGCAGGCGTTCCCACGAATATTAGCCAACCTGCAGCCAGACTTCAGTATAAAGAGCAAAATTATTGACCGGCATTAAACGTCAACTAGTTTTTCCGCTTTAGAACCGAGCCCGGAACTCCAGTCAACCTGCATCTGCCGTCCGGGCTCGGTTTCGAAGCGTTGTGGTACGGCGGCCGAGCGTATGAACTCTCTCAGGATTGTCATACCACCACGGTAGCTGTGCTCCATGATCTCGTGGGCGATAACAGTCGCAGGGATTTTATAAGGGTGGGCATCGGCGATGTGCTGAAGAATATAGTCCCGGTATTTATCCCGAAGTGAAGCGACTGCGGGGGCGTTGTATATTTTGGAGGCTCAAACTGCGCATGCAGATAACGTTTTACGATATTACGAGAGATATCTAAGTACCTGGCGATCGCCCGACTGCTCATACCCTGCTTGTGTAGGATTTTAATTTCCGTAACTGTCTCAAAAGTGACCATAAGATCTCCCGGATCAGGAGAGCAGATTAATCCATGGATCTGATTTCAGGCATCGGATATGGATCACTTTCGCACCCTCCGTGACACCGCTAAAATCATGGGAAAAAACCAAGGCTGCTCAAGGAGCAGCAGGCCGGAGAACCATGCACATTTCCAAACTGACCTTGGTCAACTATAAGAACTTCAAGAACACGTCTCTGCGGTTTCATAAGGGAGTGAATACCATTATCGGGGAAAACGGTTCCGGTAAATCTAACATCCTGCGAGCTATCCGCCTCCTGCTTGACGACACTATGGTGCGCGCTGCCTATCGCTTGGATGAGTCTGATTTCAGTCGCTCACTCGGTCAATGGCAGGGCCACTGGATCGTAATTAGCATGGAGTTCGATGACATCACCACTGATGAATCCGTTCAAGCACTCTTCCTCCATGGAACTGCTCCCTTGGATGACGTGCCGATTCATAAGGCCACCTATAACCTGATTTTCCGGCCAAAAAAAGAAATCAGGTTGAAGCTGGCAGCCTTGAGAATGTTTGAGCATGAGCAACTATCAGAGATTCGTGACTCAATCACGATCGATGATTACGAAACGATTTTCACAGGACGGAGTTGGGCCGACTTCGGCAATCCTGCAGTATACAAAAGCATCGTTGGCGATTTTGATGTTTGTAACTTTTCATCAGAGACGGAGTTTCCAGAAATTGGGGCAAAGGTGCCTGGTTTCCTTTCTGTTACGAAAGAGGTATCTCTGACTTTCATCCAGGCCTTGCGCGATGTTGTTTCTGAGTTCCACAACAACCGCACCAACCCTTTACTCACCCTGCTCAAGAGCAAGAGTGGAGAGATCAATCCAGCGAAGATGGAGCCAATCACCGAGATGGTCCGCGAACTAAATACCTCGATCGAAGGCTTAGAGGACGTTCAGTCAGTTCGCAATCACATTAGAGAGACCATCAAGGACGCCGCAGGTGAAACCTACTCGCCAGCGTCACTCTCAATCAAATCCGATCTTCCCGAAGAAGCAGATAAGCTCTTCAAGTCTCTCCGACTATTCGTGGGGGAATCCGAGGAAGGGTATGAAGGTGCAATTCATGAGTTGAGCCTCGGTGGAGCCAACCTCATCTATTTGACGCTCAAACTACTGGAGTTTAAGTACCAGCGCGAAAAGCTGACCATAGCCAATTTCCTCCTGATCGAGGAGCCGGAAGCGCACATCCATACACATATTCAAAAAACCCTGTTCGACCGCATCTCATACAGCGACGCGCAGATCATCTACACCACTCACTCCACTCACATCTCAGAAGTCAGCAATGTAAGCAATGTCAACATCTTGGGCCGTCATGGATCGTTCTGCGAGGCCTATCAGCCTGCCAGAGGTCTTGAGCCAACCCAGATCAACAGTATCCAGCGTTATCTAGATGCTGTGCGTAGCAATCTGCTCTTTGCCAAAAGCGTTATACTCGTCGAAGGTGATGTGGAGGAAATTCTGATACCAATCCTAATTAAGCTAGTACTGGGAGTAAGCGTTGACGAGTTAGGCATCAGTGTCATCAATATTCGCAGCACAGGCTTCAAGAATGTTGCGGTTCTCTTCCATAACCTTCGCATTAAGAAAAGATGTGCCATCGTCACTGATTTGGACCAAGCCTTTTTTGACATCACTGAACAGACAACTGATACAGAAAGTATGGCTAAGATAAAGGCAAAAGCCGCCGGGTCCCAGAAAGCAGGCTTAGAACGGCAGGCCGATCTGACCGAGTTCACAGTAGACAATCCATGGCTTGCAACCTTCTATGCGAAATACACCTTCGAGGTCGACTTTGTCGCAGTCGGTAATCATGAGGCCGTTATCCAAACCATTCCAAAAGTCTATAAGGACGAGGGAACCAGGAAAGAGGCCAAGCAGCAACTCCAATCCGGAGACCTGCGACAAATGGGTTGCCGTACGCTAACGATGGCTAAGCAAGTGGGCAAGGGGTGGTTTGCTCTCTTGCTCGCTGAGTACCTCACCCCTCAAGTCCATATCCCAGCCTACATCATGCAGGCAATTCATTTTGCACATGGCACGTTTCCTCTTCCCCTTCTTGCCAGAATGCTCCAACATCGCGCTGAATACCGATACGGTTCCGATGCTTTGAATTCGGCAGTGAAGCAGGCATTTCTTCTGGAAGTTGAGCGGTTTGCGCGAGGGTATATTGGCTTGGCTGAGCTCAGGATAGCAATCGAACACATGCTGCCAGGAGACGCCATTGATGCATTTTTAGCGGAGATGCAGTGATGTTCGTTTGGGACCCAAGAGACCTCAATCCTGAGCAGGCGGAGGCAGTGATCGAGCCATCAAGTATCTTTCTAAACGCTTGTCCGGGTAGCGGTAAAACCCGCACCTTGACATACAAAATTGCATACGAACTTACACGTCGTACTGACAAGCGGATCGTTGTAGCCATTACCTATACCCACCGCGCTGCCGACGAGATTCAAGAGCGTATTGAAGATCTAGGAGTCGACACTTCGGGCCTATGGATTGGTACGATCCATGCGTTCTGCCTAGAGTGGATACTCAAGCCATATGGCATCTACTCCCCTGAACTTGCACACGGTTACCGTGTGATCGACCCGCATGATCGTGAACGTCTACTTGAGAGACTATGCTCTCCATATAAAGGTGTTACTCACTGGGATTGCGATTACTACGTTACTGAGACGGGGTATCAGCTTGGCTGTGTAGACAAAGGAAAACACCATATCATTCATAAGATTTTGAAGGCGTACTTCGACGAGCTTTCAGTGAACCGACAGATCGACTTCGAACTTATCCTTTGGCATGCCTACAGATTGATGCATGACAGAGCCCAAATCGCAGTGCTGCTCTCGCGTGTGTTTTCCCACATCCTTGTTGATGAGTATCAGGACACCAAACAGATCCAGTACACTATTTTGACATCCATACTTCGTGCAGGCAGCGGAAAGACCAAAACATTCATTGTTGGCGATCCGAATCAAGCTATCTATGGATCACTGGGTGGTTACGCTATGCCAGTGGATGAATTCCGTACCCGTGCAGGGATCTTGATTAAGGAGTTTGCACTCAGCCGAAATTACCGCTCCAGTGAACGAATTATCAGTTATTTTTCGAACTACAGCGTACACGCAACAAAAATCAACGGTGCAGGTAAGCATGCCAAGTATCCCAGCCGAGTGACCTACAATCAAAACGTAACATGCAGCGATGTGCACGATGAGATTGTGAGATTGATTCGGGTCAGTCTCGCCAACGCTCACTCTCCCGAAAACATCTGCGTCCTCGCTCCACAGTGGGTTTTGCTTGCATCCACGACACGAAAACTAGTGGCGATGTTGCCTGACCAGCAATTTGATGGCCCAGGTCTCGTCCCTTTCAGTAATAACTTCGATAATTTCTGGTTCAAGGTCTCCAAAATTTTACTAACGGACTCTTCCCCCAGACTGCTTGTCAGGCGAATGCGTTGGGCAAACGACGTGATCAAAGACCTCGATAGTTTCGGCGTTGACACCAAATCATTAACTCCGCGCATTTTACTGCGGGAGATTAATGCTCTTACAATCGATGAAACAGACGGACTCAGTTATTTGGACCAGGCCTTCAACGATCTGCTCAAGAGGCTCGATATTCCCCAAGAAATCCATCCTGCGCTCTTGACCCACCGTGAGGCATTTTTCAGCAGTTCGGCAGCGCGAATAGCGCGGCTGCAGAAGGAAGGGGCGACTTACATCAATCAAGTTTCATTCTTCAAAAAAGTTTTTCGCGAGCGAGCCGGTATCACTGTCTCCACCATCCATGGAGTCAAGGGGGCCGAATTCGACGTTGTTATTGCCTTTGGCTTACTGGAGGGTATGGTCCCGCACTTTAATGAAGCAAATAGACATATCGCTGCAAGCAAGCTCCTCTATGTATTGAGTTCCCGTGCTCGTAAAAATCTTCACTTGATCTCGGAGTCAGGACGACAGAGAGGAAAATACGGTGTCTATACCTCGACTGAGTTACTAACGACTTGCCAATTCAGTTACGACCTGGACTAAAAATGTTAATCGGATTGACCGCAGAGACAGTGGTACATGTTTCTGTCGTTTCAGCCATTGTTGATCATCACATACTGCTACCGTTGTTCTTGATGGTAAGTGGTCGACATTGGGAGCGCCAGTTGCAGCATCAGCTTCCACAAAACAGCATGCCGCCCTTCAAACCGTACAGGCGACCATTACCGTCGAGAGCGATAAAGGATTTTGCGTACATAGTATAGTTCCTTACCGCCAGACGACACGCAGGCGTCAGCCGTCCCGGTACGGGCAGCGTGGTCAGGGGTGTGAATGGCGGGTCAGTTAAGAAGTATCAGAAGGGGAGTAAGTCTGCGTTAGCAGTCGTTTCTGTCCGGTGGTTGTCACACTAAGGCGTTGTGACGTAAAAAACTCTCAGAGACTGCGTCGTGGTCGTCCCGTCAGTGGGCGCGGTGGTACTTCGTTGCAGCCGTAGAGCGGCAGGCCATGCTTCTGCTGGATTTTGGTCAGATACGCCAGTACCTGACGGATGTTGTCGATACTGTCTGGGTCGCTGTAGCGTACCGGAATGTTGATATTGGCCGCGTAATGCTCTTTAAACTCACACCGGTGATACCAGCCTTCCCGGTCAGTGATATCGCTCCAGTACAAACCGGCCTGCTGCGCCCAGGGATAGGTATTCTGAGTTTTACTACCATCCAGCCAGAATACGACATGGGCATGGTAGTGGTGGTCTTCGGTCCATTCGATAACCCAGAAAAAACCGACAACTGCTTCGAGTTGCATCATACGGTTCATCAGTTTTCTGACATCCCATTCGAGTTGCCGGTGATCCCGCAGGAAAAACTTAGCGGTATGATCCTGGTAAAACAGATCTGTTCGGAGTGCCCGCAGGCAGGAATAGCGCTCTACCATTTTGTCTATATGGTTGTCCAGGAGGGCTTTCAGGAACCAGTCTGGCTCCCATCGTTGATTGTTTTGCATAGTATAAATTTCTTTAGTGTCGGCGAGGACCAGCAAGTGGAATGTACTAGGCCCTCAGGAGGGGCTTTGGCTGAGGAAGTTGCATGGGTTAAGGAGATGACTGTAAAAAGGGAGTGCCTATTAATTATATTAATTAACCTAAATTAACGTTCACTCCCCAATTACTCTCAAATCCCTTGCAGGACAAGGCTTCAGGCATGCTTCAGCGGTTCAGTTGTCGTTCGCCACGCAAAGCAGACGTACTCGTCCATCAGACGAGTCAGCGCAGGGTTTTCTTCCTGCCGGTTATTGATCCAGATCTCCATCTCGTGGCCTTTTTTGAATCTGAGATTGTCATTCCAGTCATCCAGACTGTTCCCCAGCATCAAATCGTACCAGCACAGCCAGACCAGCTTCAGACGCAACTCGCTACCGCTGAACTGGCAGAACAAACTGATGAGCTTATTTGCCAGAGGACGCTGTTTTAATCGCACGCACTCAGACAGCAAAATCCCTTCCAGCATGGGGTGATGTGCTAAAAGATGCTCCTGAGTAAATAAACTGACGCTCAGGTCATCATTAACCGTCAGTGGGGCTGCGGCTCTGCCATAAATAATCCGGTGAAGACACCGGGGAACAATCGCAATAACGTCGCCTTCTCCCGGAAACGTAAAGCTCCCGACCGTCAGGGTATGATGGTGATATATATTCTGATGGCACATTCCCTGGCAGACCGCCAGCCGGGTATAACCCGTCAGCCAGGTCTGGTAATATTTCTTCAGCTCTTCGTAACGCGGTTTATAGTCTTTCATTTCTCGTATTCCTTACAGAGTAATTAACAGGCAGCAGAAAGCCTCCGGTGATTCCGGATAATTAATTTCCTGCTGTGGTTTACATTAAGAGAGTGAGTTATTTACGGGACTGGTTAATACGTTCCTGAAGCCAGGCTTCCACTTCGCTTTTTAACCAGCGGGAACTGCGTCCCAGTTTCACAGGCTTTGGGAAAAGACCGTCTTTAATAAGTTTGTAGTACCATTTATCCGTGAGTCCGGTCAGATTCGTAATAAATTCCATGTCAACAAACTGGTCTTCCAGAAGAGAGGGGCGGGTAGTCATGATGGATGTCTCCGGTTAAGTAAAGTGAGCCGGATCCTTTTTGTGGTATCTGATGGTTACCACTGCTCCGGCATACAAACCGGACTGATACGTAAAAAAAGCGTGGTACGTTGACCTGCACGCCTCTCCCGATGAGATATATCACTATCAGATAGCAGGTAGTGGCATATCCGTGCACCCGGAGGCAGTGCCGGACTCAGCATAGTTCCGGCACATTATGAACAGAGAGATAAAGCTATATTATTCAGTACTCATTGAACGTAAAAAGAGCCTTCTCCCCTGTAAATAGCATCAATCACCTCAAAATCAACCTACGTTTTTCCTACGAAAATCTATTGCAATTTCTATTAAAATTATTCATTTTTACTATGCTTTATTTACGGGGTAAGTTACCCCTGACACCAACTAAAAAGGTGTCCACAGAATACAAATAATTATCATTTTCAAATGGTGGGTGCAATGGAAGGTCATTCAGACAAAACGCTAAAGGCACTGGATAAAAAAACAGCATGGTTAAAAAATAATCCGAGAGCTTTCCACTTTTATCTCTTCCGGGCGTGCTCACTAATCTCGGAACAATTAGAAAAAGATATCCTCTCTGAGGATGACTGCCCCCCACCTTTTCCCCTTGAGGAAAGATATAATGCTTTCAACAGAACTATATCCACCAGTCAATATACTCAGCCTTCCCGCGATATTATGCCGTGGTCGCAGGCTCTTCCTGCTGAGTTAGTGGACACTATTGATAAACAATCCAGTACTATTGATGCTAAAAATAAAACTTCTTCCTCCGCATTCTCGTCACCGGAGAAAATAAACCTTAGTACCTGTAAACAAGGTAAGAAAGAAAAGACCGACAAACTTCCACCTGAAAATATCAGAAATGCAAACGGGTTACTTTTTAAAAGAATTAAGGATGTCTCAGAGAGAAACGTTGGCTTTTCTTTATTCGTACACCTGTTGATAACCTTCGTAAAAAAGCCTCAAAAAATATCAAATTTAATCTCATCTATAGATATCGAATGGCGTCACCAGTACGCCCTTTACCCCGCACCTTTTTCATGGGTTAACAGCAAAGATGAAACTCAATGCCAGTGGTTATGGCAACAAATGCAGGAACGATGCTTAGGCATTCCATTAAAACCACATGATAATAAAGAGAAATATTATTTTATCTTTGCTATTTTTGATAACTGGAAAGGATGGACTACCGAGCAGGAATCTTATCTTAACGGCAAAAATAAAAGGCGTAATAAAGGAAAGTTTCTTGGACATGGCATCATGCCGGAAAATGGCATCAATAAAAATCATAAAGATATTCTTCTTGATGAGCTTAAAAATGCATGGGAGCAAAAGGAAAGAAGAGCCAGAAGAGCTAAGGAACCAGCTGCTGTGAAGTTGACCAAAGCGGCTCAAAAAAAACTTGAGTTTATTGCGCATGTAGAGAAGACCACATCGAAGGAAATTCTTAACGAGCTGATTAACAATGCTTTTAATGATGCGAAGAGTCAATCACGGCAATCATAAAGTGATATGGCAGAAGCAATAAGCTTCATTCGAAATAATCTCAGACAGATATTATCTCCGTGAATCCCCCGCCTCCCTGACCGGAGTGCGGGGATTTTTGTTTTTCACGCTGAGAATCCTTTATGACTAAACCACACGGCCTTCAGGCCCTTGAACAACCGCTGTCGTCGCTTCCCGATACGCTTCGCCAGCTTATTCTTGAACGTATTCAGAACCTCACCCACTACGAGCCGGTGATTGGCATCATGGGTAAAAGTGGTGCCGGTAAGTCCTCGCTCTGTAATGAACTCTTCCGGGGTGAAGTCTCCCCCGTCAGTGATGTGAACGCCTGTACCCGTGACGTGCTGCGCTTCCGGCTGCGCAGCGGGCGTCACAATCTGGTGATTGTTGATTTACCGGGTGTGGGAGAAAACGGGCAACGGGACCATGAATACCGTGCCCTGTACCGGCGTATGCTGCCGGAACTGGACCTGGTGCTGTGGGTCATTAAGGCTGACGACCGGGCGCTGTCGGTGGACGAGCAGTTCTGGTTCGGCGTGATGCAGCCTTACCAGCAGCAGGTACTGTTTGTGCTGAACCAGGCCGACAAAATCGAACCCTGCCACGAATGGGATACCCGCACCAGTACACCATCCCCACAGCAAAAGGCAAACCTGAAGAAGAAACAGGCCGCCATTACGGCGATGTTTCGTCCCCTTCATCCGGTCTGTGTGGTGTCAGCGCTGGCCGGATGGGGTACGGAAGAAATGGTGACCACCATGATGCGCTGTCTGCCTGACCGTGCCACCAGCCCGGTGGCGACACAACTGCACGGGAGGCTCTGTACAGAGCCGGTCAGGTCGCAGGCCCGTGACGGTTTTGGCGAAGCTGTGGGCCGGGTATTCGATACGGCAGAATTATCGTCGTTCCTGCCCGCGCCGGTGAAGACGATGATGCGTACCGTGCGGGACGCAGTGGTGTCGGTGGCCCGGGCCGTCTGGGACTGGATTTTCTTCTGACGCTATGCAGGCATGGCAATAACGCGGGGACATACTCTGTCCGTTTATGGTGGTTTTACACCGGGTAAAAGAACTGAATTCCCGGGCAGACCACGCCATTCCTTGAATCGACCGATTAAAAAAATCGTCTTCCTGTGTCCATACCCTGCCATACCCCCTTGTTACACTAATCCGCATCTTTTCAGTGAATTAGCTTACCGGAGAACGAAGTCTTATGTCTCAGGCTGAACGTCGCCATGACCGGCTTGCGGTCAGACTGTCGATGATTATTGGTCGTCTGGTGGCGGGTGAAACGCTGGATATACGCAAACTGGCCGCTGAGTTTGACGTGTCAGTTCGTACCCTGCGCCGGGATTTTCGTGAACGACTGATGTACCTGGACCTGGAGTATCGACAGGGCCAGTGCCGTCTGCTGTCCGGTAGCCGTCAGCGGGAACTGGCGGTGATGACCTTTGCCCGTCAGTCGGGCGTTGAGTCCTTGTTTCCGGGACTTGACGGACATCTGGTCAGTTCACTTCTGGGTGGGTCGGGTGAATCCCCCTGCCTTATCTGGCAGGGAGATTCTGTACAGGCCGTCACCGACAACGAGGTCTTTATCCGGCTGGTAAATGCTGTCCAGGAATGCCGGAAAGTGACTCTGCACGGCAACGGATGCAACCATACCGATATCTCACCCTACCGCCTGGTTCTGCATGCCGGTAGCTGGTATCTGACAGGGGCACACCAGACCCGCATCACCGCACTGCCACTGGCTGATATCCGGGGTGTCACGCTTCATCCCGACACTTTTACACCCGACATCACCGTGCGCGACATCCTGTCCCGCCCGGAGTTTTTACAGGCATTACCTCATTTCCGGTTCATTGGTGAAGTGCTGTCCGGCTTTGTCCCTGAACCACATCAACCCGCAACAGAAGGATAACATGATGAAAATCAGACAAATCATCCCCGGCAACCCGATTTCCGGCAAACGCTGCCCGGACTGTGGCTCTCACGACACCATTCCCTGGGCCGATGGCTGGATGTGCAGGGACTGCGGGTGTGAGTGGGGTAAGGATAACGGTTATCTGTAAAGGGGAAATAAGATGGGATTCTGGAACACCGCAGGAAAACTGGCTAAAGAAGTGGCAAAAGACGCTCTGGACAGTGCACGGGAGGTAAGAGCGATTCATGACCGGCTGGAGAGCAGGAGTAGCGCAGATCTGAGAAGGATAATCTGCGACAACGGTATGTTCAGCAGCGCAACGGAAACGGAAAAGCGCCTGGCACGCAAGGTCTTGCGTGACCGGGGCGAACTCTGATTATGCCGCAGGGTCTGTACAGGCCCTGTCTGTCGTTCATATACAGGGTGGCAGGCCCGCCCACAATTTCCTCCACACAATCATTTTCACTTTAAAAAATAAACAGGATGAATATATGAAAGCATTCATATTGCCATTAATGGTTTCTGGTTTTTTATTGAGTGCCTCCGCCAGTGCTACAGCGGTTAAATTACCCCGGACAGTAATTGATGTGACTGACGGCAGTGAGCAAATGTGCGGAAGTGAGGACGTGAAAGACGGGACGTGCCGCCTCACTGGTGTTTCAGATGATGGTAAATATGCCCTGCTGAGCAGCCCCGGAGGTTCGGCCTGTTATGACCCTTATCTCATCGCTGTCAACCTCGCTACAGGCAAGGGTAAAATGATGGATTATAACCGTCATGCAACATGCAGCGGTGAAGCCACCGCGAAGTTTGTCCGCTCACCAGAGAATGGTCACCTTACTGTCGTTATTTACGATCCCACCATCAAAAAGAATGTCGGCCTTAATACCATTGACTTTTAAATCTTTTACAGGGCTCTTTACGGAGCCCGTTTCTTTTATATAACAGGATGGAGTTAAAATAATCATGTCTCTTGTTTTACGTAAATTAAAACAGGTAATACTGATATCCTCGCTTTGTTTTATTTCCGTCGGGGTTTACGCTGCCGGTGTCGCAAAAACAGCAGCAGATGCAATGCGCTGTGATCCTGATGCTGGTGATAATGAAAACGGATACGGCTCCTGCCCCTTTCTGGGCAGCATCTACGATGCTGACCCGGTATTCAAGAAAGACCTTGATGATGCGCTGAAATCAGCAGGACTTACCGGGTTAACCGGGAGACAGGGTGCAATGAACGGCCCGGACAGTGGATTAATTCCGGTGGACGTTGGTGGCGAGAAGTGGCTGCTGGGGTCTGTCTGTGAACGGGGTAATTGCGGTGACCATTATCTGAAAATACTGTATATCCCCTCAGAACATGCTATTGCCGGTTTTTATTACAACAGCGGAGAGGAAAACATGTTTGGCGATGTCGGGGATGCAGAAGCACGACTATTACGCCACGACGTACCCGACGTTACACCAGTGCAGCAGGCTCCGGCATTACCAGTAACACCTGCAGACAGCGCACCGGCAGACTCTATCTGGACCTTTAAGGGGGGCAGCGGCGAAACGTTATGGCAGGTCTGCGGCGGTCAGAGCAGCAGTTGCGCCATTATTGCCAGCACGAAGTATTATGTTGCCATTCTGAACCGCAAATCAGCGACAGGCTGTGCTTTCGGTGATTTTTATGTTGCTGCCCGCGATACCTCAACATGGCGGCAGTACGATACCGGCACCTGCAGTGCGGATGCGTATATCCGCAAGGGCAGCATCAACAACGGTCAGTATCTGTCCGTCGATATTGGTATCAACGGGGTGCTGGTGAAGCAGTTTCCGATTGGTTACTGGTCAATGCAGAAGGAATTTTCCGGCAACCGACGCCCCTCATGGTCAAAAGTTAAAGAGAAAAATCAGCAGCATTAATCATCAGCAATAACATATTCCATCAGGCCATGTTCCTTCGGGAACATGGCCTTTTTGTTTTTAATCCATTATCAGACAAGGAGTTAATTATGCGATTAGTCAGCCGCTTCGGGCGTATAAATCAGATACGCCGTAACCGCCCCTTGACACGTGAAGAATTAAAGCAGGTCGTCCCCAGCGTATTCGGGGAAAATAAGCACGCATCCAGAAGCGAAAAATATACTTACATCCCCACAATTACCCTCCTAGAGAACCTGCAGCGCGAAGGGTTTCAGCCGTTTTTTGCCTGCCAGTCGCGAGCCCGCGATCCGGGTAAGCGTGAGCATACCAAACACCTGCTGCGCCTGCGCCGTGCGGGTCAAATCACAGGTCAGCATGTGCCGGAAATCATCATTCTCAACAGCCACGATGGTGCATCGAGCTTTCAGTTACTTCCGGGAATATTCCGGAGCGTATGCACAAACAGCCTCGTATGCGGGCAGTCGTTTGGCGAAATCAGAGTTCCGCACAGGGGGAATGTAGTTGAGAAGGTTATCAAAGGCGCTTACGAAGTACTCGGCGTCTTTGACAAGGTGGAGGAAAAACGCGAAGCCATGCAGTCGCTGCTGTTATCACCACCAGCACAACACGCCCTGGCAAACGCCGCTCTCCAGTATCGCTTTGGTGAAGGACATCAGCCAGTGCTTGCAACGCAGATATTGACGCCGCGACGCTATGAAGACCGCAAGAATGACCTGTGGACGACATACCAGAGGCTTCAGGAGAACCTGCTGAAAGGCGGTCTGCCCGGACGCACTGCGAAGGGCAAACGCAGTCACACCCGTGCCGTTAACGGGATAGACAGTGACATCAGACTCAACCGGGCGCTCTGGGTCATGGCCGAGAACATGATGGACTTACTCAGTAAATAATCCCCCGCCATCATCACCGAAATCCATCTCCGGAGCTTTATTCCCATTCAACGTATTCATGCATAAGGAAAAACACAAATGACTGACAATACACTGCCACTGTTTCCCTCCGCAGAAACCGTTCCTGCAGCGGTACAGCATCAGATTGCCGCAACACAGGTAGCCGATGAGAACCGCATCGACTTCTGGCCGCAGCACTTCGGCAACATACCGCAATGGATCACCCTAGAGACACATATCTTCGCATGGATGGACCGTCTGTGCGCAGACTACAGCGGCGGTATCTGGCAGTTTTACACGCTCAGCAACGGTAGCGCGTTTATGGCACCGGACGATGACAGCAATGAGCCCTGGTCACTGTTTAACGACATGAACGGCAACAGTGCGGCAATGAGCGCCGAAGCTGCCGGAATTGCGGTCTGTCTGATGACTTACAGCCATCACGCCATGCGTACCGGATGCGATGCCATGACGGAACATTACTACCGTCTGCGGGATTACGCGCTCAGCCATGCGGAATGTAACACCATTATGCACATCATCGATTAGGAGCTTTCAGGCCATGCAGGACACGACAACATTACCCGCACCATTACAACCCGATATGTTCCCCCTCTCAGTACATCCTCATCCGCACCCCACCATGACGCCGTATGCGCAGCGTACCATCCGGCGGGCGCTGAACATTCTGGAACGCCAGTTACGCGAACCCGGTGCGGCCTTCACCACCAGCAGTTCGGTACGCGACTGGCTTCGTCTGCAACTGACGCAGGAGCAACGTGAGGAATTCTCCGTGCTGTGGCTCGACAACCAGCACCGGCTTATTGCTTACGACACGCTGTTTCTGGGCACCATCAACACTATCACAGTGCATCCGCGTGAAATCGTTAAGGCGGGCCTGAAGCACAATGCGGCGGCTGCCGTACTTGCGCATAATCACCCGTCAGGGCTTGCCGAACCCAGTCATGCCGACCGGCAGATGACTGAGCGGCTAAAGCATGCACTGGACCTGGTGGATATCCGTCTGCTGGACCACCTGGTGGTCGGCGGCATGGATGTCATCTCGTTTGCCGAACGCGGCTGGCTTTAAGGGAGAACAGGCTATGAAGATTATCAGCAAACGTCAGGCAATGGCGATATACCGCCAGCATCCTCAGTCCCGGTTGTTTCGCTTCTGCACGGGTAAATACAAATGGTCCGGCAGTATCTGCCACTATGCCGGGCGGGAGGTGCAGGATATTAGCGGCGTGCTCGCGGTCTTCGCCGAGCGCCGTCAGGATCGCAATGGTCCCTATGTCATTCTTCGCAGCGTCACTCTCAATTAATCCTTCCCTTTAATCAGGTACAATAATGAACAATCACTCCGAATCCGGTACAACGCCGGAGAATACCTCCTGCCCGCAGTGGGGGCTCAAACGTGCTATTACACCTTGTTTTGGTGCCCGCCTGGTACAGGAGGGAAACCGACTGCATTTTCTCCCTGACCGGGCCGGATTTAACTGTGCTTTCAGCGACGATGACTCGCTGCGCCTGGATCAGGCCTTTCCGTTGATACTCAAGCAGCTGGAGCTGATGCTCACCAGCAGAGAACTATCTCCCCGGTATCAGCACTGCGTCACGCTATATCACAACGGGCTCACTTGCGAAGCCGACACACTTGGCAGTTGCGGTTACGTATACATCGCCGTTTATCCCACTCAACGTTAATTACTTTCACGAGAGCAAAAATGAAATTTCTACTTGCAACAAACTTGCGGTCGGCGAAACCATGCCTGTCATCCGTTGCTGTCTGGCAAATGCTGCTTGAACGCCTGCTGGAAAAACATTATGGCCTGACACTCAACGACACACCATTCAGTGATGAAACGGTAATTCATGAACATATCGATGCCGGTATATCTTTGGCCGATGCCGTTAATCTTCTGGTGGAAAAGTACGAACTGGTTCGTATTGATCGTAGGGGATTCAACTGGCAAGAACAGTCCCCATATCTGCGGGCAGTCGATATTCTGCGGGCGCGGCAGGCAACTGGTTTATTGAAAAGAAATCGTATTAGCGCGGCACAGTGAACATTGGGAATAGCCTTCCTGATTCACACTGCAGCTTTCCTTACTTATTTACTCATTCCAAAAAGCACCTGCCGATGCTGGTTGGTGCTTTTACTTATATGGACGAAATATCATGCAAATAGAAGCTGTAATTTTAACTGGGCACATCACCACAAGTACAATCCGGGAATGCTGGGCCGTCGTTGTTGATGGTTTTGACGCATGCGGCGAACAAGCTTATGATCCAGCTTAATTTCTTTTCCTCATGAAGGGACGGCTATGGGCAACAGAATGTGGATGATCCGTGGTGACGGCGGCAAGCTCTATGACGATTTTCGCGATAAGAAAATTGTAGGCATCGGTTGGTCTCAGTTGGCTCCATTAGTCAAACCCGGCCTGTCCCGAACTCAGTTACTCGCCTTATACCAAGAGGCAGATCCATTAACAAAGCTGGGAACTGCGCGTTCTGGTGCATCGCAGGTCTGGCGTTTTGTGAACGAAATCCAAAAGGGTGATTGGGTTATTACCTATTCGCCAGCCAACCGTACTTATTTGCTAGGCAAAGTTACTTCAGATTTCCAATATCATCCTGAATGGGTGGAAGAGGGGATGGGAATCGCTCGACAGGTTAAATGGAATACTCAAGAAATTGATCGCGATCGACTGTCTGTCGCTACCAAGAATACATTGGGTTCTACGCTGACGGTTTTCCAGCTTCCAGAATATGCTCTAGAAGAGCTTTTGCAGGATAAGAAACCCACTATAGATGTGATTACACAGAATCCAATTGCGATGGATGAAGATGAGGTCGTTTCTGATCCGCTCCGCGATATGGAAATGCTCGCGTTTGAAGGTATCAAAGATCGCATCAACTCTCTTGACTGGGACGAGATGCAAAATCTGGTTGCCGGAGTTTTACGCAGTATGGGCTATAAAACGCAGGTGTCACCTGCGGGAGCCGATCGGGGTAAAGATATCATTGCTTCACCTGATGGATTCGGTTTTGAAAATCCACGTATTATCGTTGAGGTAAAACATCGCAGGGAGCAAATGGGAAGCCAACAGATCCGCAGCTTTATCGGCGGTCGCCATAAAGACGATCGCGGGCTTTATGTCAGTACCGGTGGTTTTACAAAAGATGCTCGATATGAAGCCGACCGCTCGACTATACCGCTAACGCTCTGGACGTTGGACAATCTTGTCAGAGCGCTTATCGAAAACTATGAGCAAGTCGATATCGAGACCAAACTTTTGGTTCCTCTGAAGAAAACGTTCCTGCCTGCCTGAATCTTGCTTTGATGGCCATATCGGTGTTCTACTGGTATGGCTTTATACCCACTCGCGATGTCTATTTTTTATACGGATTTTAACTTGTGGGTACAGGTGCGGGTATAACTATTTATTCCTGTTTATAAAAAACATTAATATCAGTCTATTAGGTGTGAAATTCGAGTCCGGCCTTCGCACCATCGGAACATCAATAGACGTCGACGGACGTCTTTTTTGTGCCTGAAATCCGCGCTACGCAAGGCTTTTCGCGATTCTCCTTTCAACAGAAGTCAATCTGAGTCAACCTGTAAGCATCCCGGTAAACCGGACCATTCACATTTAGAGATCTTCCGGCATACTGAATATATCCTTGGAGGAGATCGCCATACGCAAAGCCCGATTCACCGAACACCAGATCATCGCCGTTCTGAAGTCCGTCGAAGCCGGACGCACCGTCAAAGATGTGTGCCGCGAAGCCGGGATTTCTGAGGCCTCGTACTACAACTGGAAAGCGAAGTTCGGCGGTATGGAAGCCTCTGATATCAAAAAGATGAAGGACCTCGAAGATGAAAACCGCCGGTTGAAACAGATGTTTGCGGACCTGAGCCTCGAGTGCCGCGCATTGAAAGACGTTATTGAAAAAAAGCTTTAAAACCAGCGATAAAGCGTGAGTTGGTCAGCTATCTGACCGCGCAGTTTGCCATGAGCTTACGTCAGGCATGCAGGATATTGTCGCTGAGCAGGACGGTATTTCGTTATCAGCCGGATACGCAACGTGATGAGCCAGTCATTATGGCGCTGACCGTGGCGGCTGAACGCTATCCGCGATACGGATATAAAAGGTTTTTTCAGGTCCTTCGCAGGCAGGGCAACGCCTGGAACCATAAGCGCGTTCACCGGATTTACTTCCTGCTGAAACTGAATTTTCGCCGTAAGGGAAAACAGCACCTGCCGGTGCGCAATCCGGCTCCGCTGGCAACGCCAGAGGCGATGAACCAGAGCTGGTCCATCGATTTTATGCACGATGCGCTGGTGTGCGGCAGACGTTTCAGAACCTTCAACGTGGTGGATGGTTATAACCGGGAAGCGCTGGCGATCGAAATTGACCTGAATATCCCGGCGCAGCGGGTTGTCAGAGTGCTGGGCAGGATCGTGGCAAACCGCGGATATCCGCTGAAGATGCGGATGGATAACGGTCCGGAGCTGGTCTTGCTGACGCTGGCACAATGGGCAGAAGAGCATGGTGTGATGCTGGAATTTCTCAGGCCCGGCAAGCCAACACAGAATGCCTTTATCGAATGATTCAACCGGACGTACCGGACAGAAATACTGGATTTTTATCTGTTCAGAACCCTGAACGAAGCACGTGAAATTACAGAGCGCTGGCTGGCTGAATATAACAGCGAGCGCCCCCATGAATCCCTGAAAAGCCTGACGCCGGAAGAATACCGGCTGATGGCTGAAACCCCGGAAATCTCAAAAAGTGCGTGGAACTAAAACGGGTGCGCTTACACCAACGCAGAACGGATTTTTTGAGAGTTTTAACGGACGCTTTCGCGATGAATGTCTGAATGAGCACTAGTTCAGAGATATCGGTCACGCCAGGAAAACCATTAATGTCTGGCGGCAGGATTATAACGAGTGTCGTCCACATTCAGCACTAAATTATCAGACGCCATCAGAATTTGCAGCACGATGGTGAAATGGGGAATTAAACAGTTAGAAAACAGATATTACTAACTTACGGTTATATCGAATCCTGGGGGCTGGTCAATTATGGTGAAAATCGTGAATGTCAGCTTATTTGTAGTCATATGAGCCATCCCGCTGGCATTCGTTTGCTAGATGACCCTATAAACTGTTATTGTCAGCCGATGAATCAAACAGAGTTTTTTATAATTTAAATGCTCTGTCCCGGGGTCCAGAGCGGTTCCAAAGGATAGGTATAATATTCATCATCAGCATGATTTTCATCCCAGATAAGTTTCCCTCTTTGTGTAATCCCTTTCACATGACGTGTATTTCTTTCTTCAAAGTAGCCACATGCTAAATGTCGAATCTGCGCATATCTAACTGCATTTATGCCGAGGTGATCCCATATCACTTTGTTTTTTATGGCGAAATTTATTCCTCCGGGATATTGTTTGCTGGGGTATGCTATAACATAAATGTCAGAATTTTTTTCAAAGATACAATTGGCAACATATGAAGTTATGTTGTAGTTATCGCTCATTAGAGAGTCAGAAAGGAATTTGTCAGTTATAAGTAATCGGGTTACTTCATCAGGATTGCAGGCATTGATCAATTTGTTAATTGATTGTGATTGATTACCCAGAAGCATTCCTCTTCCTGTAACTTGAGTATGTGAAAGTTCCCCGATCGGAAGAACTTTTATGCTATTATAGATACGAAAAGTAGCTATAGTATAATAATTAAAGCTATTATTATAATTTTTTAACTCGTTAAGTGCAGTGTTTTTACTGCTGGCTGTGTAGAGAATCTCATTTTCATCTGAATCAATTCTACCGTAGGATCTTATTTCTTTTGGGGGGCAAAGAATTTTACTGACGTGGTCAATAGGGGACGCATCATTTCCCATATACCTTGCTCTATAATATGAAGAGCCTTCTCCCCAATCAACATAGAGCAAAGGGTGGTGTTTGATCAATTTAGCTAAGAATTCTTTTTTCATAGCTATGTTGTATTGAGGGAAATTATTGATCCCAGTGACTAGCTCATCAACTGATAACGGTGGAAATTGTTCGATGATAGTCTTTAATGTCATTTTAATATACTCAAAAATATTTTTTAAATGTCCTAATTACAAAGGATACCGCTAATCCAACTATTACTGAACTTAGTACCACAAAATATTCAGGGGTAAGAAATTGCGGCAACACCAGCCCCGTCGCTGTCTAGCTGGATGAAATCATACGCCTTGCATGATGATAAACAAACCCGGACTCATGGCCTGCGCCGAATCGCCGTAAGTCGCGGCGTACCAGCCCGTCAATCAGCCCTATAACAATGGTCAGCACAAACTGTGGTAGCGCCTGCAATAAAATAGCCAGCGCAGCAGAAAGGTAAGGGTAACTTAATCGCAGACTGTAACGCGCAGCGGATTACCGTCGTGACAGCCTCCGTCCAGAACAACCCGCTTTGACCACTGAGAGAAGCAATCAGCGCCGCGCTCCCTTTCTGCAACGTATCGCTGACAATCGCGAGGTCTTCTACTAACCACATCGGTGCGCCAGCAGAGCTTTTCCACCACTGCCATGTCGCCAGCAATACCTGCTCACTGTGACTGGCGCAGGTGTTCCGCCAGAAAAACGCCTCGCCCAGCCACTCCAGCGTTATCGCCAGCATCCACGCGCCGAGGCAAAAACCGATCAGCACGCCGGGAAGTAATGCTATCCAGCCGAGCCGTCCGGGGCGACGCACGGGGCCTGGTGGCGCATGTTCGGGCATCAGTGCAGCGGCAGAGTAATGTAGCGGCAGAGGAACCGTGCCTCGTGTGCCTCATCCAGTCGTATCTGAAAAATGTCGTGTTCGCCTTGCGGCGATGTAGCTTCGCGCCATGCCTGAAAGCCCTGCAAATTCATCCGGGCGATAATCTGGTCGGGCGTTTCTCCCTGCGTCAGCGCTTCCACCGCCTGTTGCAGGGGAAGAGGCAGTGTTTGTGCAGGCCACATCACTTCAACGCTCACGAGCTGGCGGTGTGTCCGGGGTATCATCGGTCTGTTTCTCCGTGGTTTCGCTGTCGTTCAGCCATAAAATAGGGTCATTTTTCGCCGTTACAACTGTCTCCGGGCGGTCCCACCATATGGGCGTGCTGTCGTACTGTTTTTCCATATAGCGGGCTATGTGTGTGATGCTTTCCGGCATCAGCGGATCGTGTGCTGCGTCCGGTAATGGGATGCGTAGCTTCCAGAGCTGACCACCTTCCAGCAGAGCGAACGCCTGCCCTTTGGGAAGCTGTACCAGTGAGGCGGGTTCCAGTAACGGCACCTGTATGCTGCTCATCCGATCCTGGGTGTTGCTGGAAAAACTGATATTGCCCTGTGCGTCGGCGCTGTCGGCAACGCCGGAACTGATGCTGTTGCTGAGCACATCCACCTGCGGCAGTTGCTTCGTCAACAATTCGACGGTGGCAGATTCCCGCACCCGCATCATGATCCGACTGTTGAAGTTGCCGACGACCTGGTCCGCTTTGGCGCGGTCGCCGATGCAGGCTTCTATATCGGAGAGCGTCTGGGTGTAGGCCGTAACCTCTACACCTGCGCCGCCGCCTTTATTTATTAGCGGAATAAATTCATCGCCCATCAGTTCACTGAACTCATCGCAGTGCAGGTTGATGGCCGGGTTCTCTTCCGTCTGCGGCAGGCCATCCATCACGCCGTGCTTGTAGATATGTCCGGCGACGCTGACCAGATCGGCGAACATTGAATTGCCGACAGCGGCGGCAATTTCTGCGTCAGACAATGCATCCAGCCCGACATAAATAATCGCCCGCTGGCGAATGGCCTGCTGCCAGTTGAATACTGGGCGCGGGTCGTTAAGGTCGCCGTAGTCCGGGGCCAGCAGTTGGGAGATTTTTCTGGTGGTCAGTTTTTCCAGCAGTGGCAGCAGCGAGGCGACGATCTTATCGAAATAGGTTTTGTCATAGCGCACGGCAGTACGTAGACCGTCGAGGATCGTGTCGTGTAATCGGGTGGTTGAAAGGTACTGCTCCAGCGCGACGACGTAGCTGTCCCTTCCCTGAAGATTACGTGGCGTGTTTTTCTCAGTGATGCCACCGGCAATCCGTACCACGTTGTCCCATGCCTGGCGGTCGTGGCTGGGCAAAAAGACGCGGGCGTAGTCGATAAATAGTTCGTCGATGTTGATAACGTGGCGGGCGATACGGGCGTAGTCCGGGCGCTGGCCCAGTGCCTCCAGGGCGCGGGTGATGATGTTGACGAAGCGCCAGTCGAACCTCCTATACTCAAACTTTAGGGCAGAATCGTCTACCGGAGTGGTGGGGGCAGTCCAGGGTGGCCAAATTCAGTGTGCCACTACATATTGTCTAAAATGAGGGAGGAAGGAAAAGGCTGGATCTCGCCAGCCTTTGACGGTCATTTCACTTTCTTGAAGATGAGCAGGATCAAAGGGACGCAGACAGCGAAACCAATGATGGAGGCTAAAGCCGAATCAGAGTGATTTTGCGCTAGCTCCTTAACAAACCGGGTACATTGAGAAGGGGTAAATTCTCCGCCTTGACTCATTGTCTCTGTAAAGTTAAGAGCGAAGACCAGATCGAAATAAAGCACGATAGCGTAATACGCTGCACAGATCAGCGCGATACTCACCCATCTGATCCAGAACTTCTTATTCATCATCGTAAGTGCTTCCCAATGAACCGCCTACTGTACCGCCTGAGTAGGGGGATGTTGAGCCAGCAACAGCAGCGGAATCGGCAGCAGATTGTTGAATTTTTGCACTCCCTCCTATTGATTGAGGGCTTTTGTTCTCGGTGTTAGGGTACTGCTGTTTGAATGTATTAGTCATTTCGACAACGAGGATTGATGAGAAATCCGCACTCTTTGATTCAAGATATCTTTGCAGTGAAACCGGAATAGTAAAATCTTCTTCTATGTCGATTGGTAGCTGTGTTGTCGTGGATGTGTAACCGTGTTCGAATACCTTTGAGCCAGCAAACTTGAGCCCCTCGACTGAGTGAGTGGTACAGTTGCTACCAGTGACATCATACTTATCAATGGTTCGGCCTCTTCGCTTTGTACCATCTTGCATGTTTGGCGTTTGAATTGGTGTTACACCGCCATTCCAAAGGTTTTCGAAGAATTTACGGATTATTTTAGGATCTGCATCATCAATGCGGAAAGCGCGAGCTCCCATTTCATAAAGTTCGTATCGGTAATACTTACGCGCATCTTCATCCTGGAAAAAGTCTAAAATCCCATCCCCAGTGAAGGTACTTTTATCAGTGCGTCCATAGCGTCCATAGGTGTAGAGGAAGATATTGTTATTCTCATGCACTGAAACGAAAACATGACCTGCACTTGTCGTTTCAGTCCATATATAAACGCCGTTCAGCAGCGGGTTATCTTCTGACTTGCAGGTGTCAGTCACATTATCAGCTTGGGGATCATAAATCGGGCGGGGGAGAACGGGACATTCGACGACTTGAGATTGGGCTGTGTCGGCTTTCGCTGCCCCTGTAGAAAATTCATAAGTGTCATCGATGGAAGGAATAAAACGTGATTTGCAGGGACAGGAACTACGGCTGTGCAGTGTTCCGGCTACTCTTTTACCATGTATTTCGTCACTATCAAGGCCACCGCAGATACGATAATGCCCTGGATGTTTGCCGCAGGTTACTTTATGGCCTTCACATGCCATATCTTTATCGAAAAATTGATGGTTGGGGCATCCTTCAAGAATCCTGCCACCGCAAGCGGTCTTATCGCCCCTAAATAAAAAATGACCAATAGCCATTCGTCCTTATCCTTATTTTTGCTTTTAATTCCATGTGGGAAGTGTAAGTTTTTGGTGTTGGCGAGTAAATGAGCAAATGTAATAAAATCAAAGTATGTTAATCAATGGGAGCAGGTCGCCAGCTATGGATAGTGTTTATCCGCACGGTCAGTTGCAGACGAGATTTCCACAATTGCCCGCATTCCAACAGAGCAAGAGCCTGTCTCTTGTGAAGCTGGATCAGGGCGGCGGTATCGCGGACCGGTAAATTACTTGTGGTTACCTGTTAGCCGGTGTTGCTGGTAAAGCTGGTGACGCTGGAACTTATCTAGCGAGTATGTTCTTTCACCTTTGGTGGTTGCTTAGAATATGGCACCGCTTGGCCTACAGTCTGGAGAACACTGGACGGAACAGGAGGTCGTAAGTTGTTCCAGAAACGGCTGTTGCGGGTTAAGTGTCGACTAACAGATAGCTGTCATAATGGTCGGCTTCCGGCGTGAGAACGGAAGCTACAACCAGTTCTTTGAAAATAAATAAAAGCAGGGCTAACGCCAATCGTTTCATTACATACTTCCGCGTACTACGGTGGGGGTGTTGATCTCCTCCCTGAAAACAGTGCCGGGCTAAACTGAAGTCTCCGGTCTTTCTTCCATCTCACAGAGAGGTACATCGCCATGAAAAAGACCCGCTATACCGAAGAACAGATTGCGTTTGCTCTGAAACAGGCCGAAACCGGCACCCGCGACGGGGAAGTCTGCCGAAAGATGGGCATTTCTGAAGCCACTTTTTATAACTGGAAGAAGAAATTCGCCGGTCTGGGCGTGACCGAACTGCGGCGTCTGCGGCAACTGGAGGATGAAAATCTGCGGCTGAAGAAACTGGTGGCTGACCTGAGTCTGGACAAGGAGATGCTGCAGGAGGTACTGAAACAAAAGTTCTGAGGCCGGCTCAGAAACGTCAGGCGGTGCATTTTCTGCGGGGGGCTTACCGTATCAGTGTCCGACGGGGATGCGGACTGCTGATGCAGAGCAGAACCGTTTACCACTGGCAGAGCCGGC
>OGJQ01000286.1_pt1 | contig 45306 bp, 38 predicted proteins | sample 1572261 | NCBI WGS metagenome assembly OGJQ01 (sample SAMEA2582138, study PRJEB24529) | metagenome | biome: Human gut stool | place: China | collected 2011
TCACATCCGGAGACCTTACATCGAGACATGTGTATCGCATGCTCCGGGAGTTCGTGGATTTTTCCAATATATTTCACTAACTCTCAATTTACATCTCTAATGGAACGTGAAGGAATCGCCGTCCTCCACGATGCAGATCATAGTCTTGCCGGCATTGAGGACGATCTCATCACCATTGTCGTCGTAGTACCTCGTGGCACCGTAATCGGAGGTCTTCTCCCAATTCACGTGAATCCCCCGGCCGTTCGTAAAGAACCAGCCGTCTCTCGTGGTGTCGTGGCATTGGAATGCCAGGTATCCCTCGCCCAATTCTTCATAAAAGGTATTCTGTACCAGAATATTCTTGAAAGTCAGCTGCCTGCCGGTCAATGCATCAATATGCGGTCCGTCCGTACTGCCGGACAGATGCTGGGAACGATAATAGAGACCGTCATCCTCATTGAATTCAAAATAACATCTGGTCAGAGGGTAACACCCCGACATATCGATATAAGTGGCATCCTTGGCCTTGGAACCGTACTGCCCGAGCGTATTTGGCTCAGCCTTCGTGGCAAAACGGAAATGCTCTTCGTCGGACAGTCCACGATATTCCAGACTGTAGCCTTTTTGGTCGATCACCCGCAGCAGACCGGCCCCGGAAGCATAAGCATTGTGAGGCTTGTTGCGATCCGTGGTGCGGAAAAAGGCTCCTTCATCCGTGCCGGAGGTACCGTCGATATCCTGCGTGTCCGGCTGCGCCAGCAATTCATTGATGAAAAAAGGCCCTCCGAAATGCACCAGGAACGCATCCCATTCAAATGCCCAGTAGGCATAATAATCACGCAGACTCCGGATGTTGCCGATCTTGTCCAGATCCTCCCAGCCTTCATAGACTGCCATCATACGCGTCATGCGGTTCTCAACATTTGCTTCATAGAGAATGGAAGCCTCGGACAGACTATATTGAGGGATCGCGGCAGCCTCATTGGGGATCATGACAGCAATAGGGCGCGTGGCAGCAACATCGGCATTCACCCATTCATTGGTGAGACGACTGCGCACCATTCCCTCAGCGGGTGCCACCGAATCATCCTCCACCACGATCGTCACAGGATCCGGAAGCTTGTCATCGGGATCCGTCGAAGAAGCAGGACTGTTGTCCGGCAGGATCGGACTGAAAATATTATCATTATTGTTCTGTGCGCCGCAGGCGGTCAGCAGCAGAGAGGCGGACAGCAGAAGCGCGGCGGCTCTGTGCCATGTCCGTTTTTTATTATTATGAGAAATCATGTAAAAGTCACCTCGACCATAATACGGTATTTACCAAAAGCGTTACCAATCAAAAAAATCCATCAAACCTTATCCCTGATCAGATCACAAAAGTATAAATGATCACGCCGCAGAAAATACCTAACAGCGCACCCATGAGTACCTGCAGAGGAGTATGTCCCACGAACTCCTTCAGCTTGTCATGAGGGGAAATCTCGCTACGGCCCATATCCTCGAAGATCTTCATCATATCATTCAGCACCTGCGCCTGGATACCGGTCTCGCGGCGGACTCCCATGGCATCGTACATCACGATGATCGCCAGGATCAGAGAGATGGCGAACTCGAAACTGCCGGCGCCGTATTCGTAGCATGTCGCAGTGACCAGTGCACATACGGTAGCGGAATGCGAACTGGGCATTCCACCGCTGCCCACCAGACGCTCCGCCACGAATTTTTTGGAAATGATCAGATGGATCAGAGTCTTCAGGATCTGTGCCACGAACCATCCGCAGGCTGCAGTCAGAAAAATATGATTACTGAAAAATTCTTCAAAAAAAGTCATAAATAACCTCGTTTCTGCCACGCCCCGTTTGGAAGGACAGGCATATATAAATTCAGTATAATCCAAAAGAAGAAAAAAGTACAGTGCCTGGCTTGAAATGATGTGGGAAGAATGGCTTGAAATGATGTTGAAAGAAACGTATAATAGTGTCATGTGGATTCTTATAACCAAAGCCTAAGGAGACCAGTAATGAGCCTGTTGAGTGTAATAGTGCCCTGTTATAATGAAGAGGAAAGTGTAGCCCTGTTTTACCGGGAACTGACGAAGAATGATCCTTTTTTCAAGGAAAAAGAAATAGAACTGGAGCTGCTGTATATCGATGACGGTTCCAAAGACGGTACTGTGCGGGAAGTGAAAAAGCTGATCGAGCAGGATCCGCGTGTGCATATTATTTCCTTCTCCAGGAATTTCGGAAAAGAAGCCGCCATGTTCGCCGGACTGGAAAAGTCTCGGGGAGACTATGTGGTCATGATGGATGTGGATCTGCAGGATCCGCCTTCCCTGCTGCCGGAAATGTTCGAATATATCTGGCAGGGATATGATTCCGTGGCTACCCGCCGCGTTACGAGAAAAGGGGAGCCGCCGATCCGCAGCTTTTTCGCCAGAAGATTTTATCATCTGATGAAGAAGATATCCCATACCGAGATGATGGACGGTGCCAGAGATTACCGCCTGATGACCAGACAGATGGTGGATGCGATCCTTTCCATGCGGGAGTATAACCGTTTTACCAAGGGAATCTTCGGCTGGGTCGGTTTCCGTACCAAATGGCTGGAATATGAAAACGTGGAACGTGCCAAGGGAGAGACCAAGTGGAATTTCTGGAAACTGCTGGTATATTCCATAGACGGGATCACTGCTTTTTCCACAGCACCGCTGCTGATCGCTTCTTTTGTCGGGATCCTGTTCTGCGTGATCGCTTTTCTGATGATCGTATTTATCATTGTGAGGAAGCTGATCTTCGGTGATCCGGTCTCCGGCTGGCCTTCCCTGGTGTGCATTATCCTGATGACCAGCGGCATCCAGTTCTTCTGTACCGGTATTCTCGGACAGTATCTGGCGAAAGCCTATATGGAAGTAAAACGCAGACCGATCTATTTGGTAAAGGAAGAAATCTAGGCATTTTGCTGTTACAAAACAGGGGGTAAATGTAACATTTTTGCTTTCTTAACTATATTTTAACGAGAAAAAGTCTTTTCAAAAAACGACAGTTATGATATTATTTCTCTGTCAGTCACGGTAGGAGAGCAATACTCGACAAGTATAAAGGGGGACTTGTTTTGGATATTGTAGCAGTAAAAGATTCTGAACTGGAGAGATATGTAACTAAAATCATGCTGGAGATAGGGGTGCCGGCGCATCTGAAGGGTTATCACTACTTACGTGATGCAATTATTTTGTCAGGAAAAGATATGGAAGTGGTAAGCAGCGTTACCAAACTTCTGTATCCTACGATTGCAAAACATTTTAAGACCACAGACCAGAAAGTGGAACGCGCCATCCGGAATGCCATTGAGGTATCCTGGACTCGGGGAAATGTGGAGACATTTGAGAAAATATTTGGATATTCAGCAGCCAGCGGAAGGAACAGACCGACGAACAGCGAGTATATCGCACGTATCGCAGACAACATCCGATTGGATTATAAGGCTATGTAACATATTGAATTTATTCTTTTTAAATTAGGAAAGTTAACGTTTCGATGCAGTATTCTTTCTTACACACTGACAGGACCGCATGCCGGAAGAGATTTACGGTATGCGGCTTTTTTATGCTTTTTCATGCGTGCCACGTAATATTTGTCAAGTCCCGATAAATATGGTAAGATGATAACGATTCAGAGCAATAGAGAGCCTGCCCGGATCCACGGAGCGGGCACCGGGAGAAAACATGACTTTTCGGATATCGGATTTACTGATCAGAGGCTGTCTGATCATCATCGGGCTGACGGAAGTCGCCCATTTGGCGGGCTGCCTGCTGGGGTGGTCTTTTTTGGCTGTAACGGAGCTGCTGCTGGCGGAGATCGCCGCAGCGGTGCTTGTATTGATCTTGTCCGGTCTGATCGCACATAAAAACAGCATCATCGGAAAACCGGCACCGGAGAACAGCAAAACGAGCGGAAGACAACAGATTTTGACAGTAGTACTTGTATTTTTCATTCTGCTGCAGGTGCTATGGATCCTTACGGGAGAACGTGTGTGGACGGACGGCGATATGACGCTAGAGACCGTCAATACCTTCCTGAAGGAGAACAGCATCTATACGGTGGATCCCCTCACGGGGGAACCGTATACACAGGGCATGTCTTTCCGTCTGAAACTGTTGTGCCTGCCTACTCTGTACGGAACCATCAGCCACTGGAGCGGTATGGCCCCTGAAACGGTAGTATACCGGCTGATCCCCTGCCTGACTTTATGTATGGGATACCTGGCTTACGGCAGGCTGGGTGCCGTGCTTTTTGATCATAATAGAGAAAAATGCAATATCTTCCTGATCATAGTGGGAATACTGTTCTGTGCAGGGACTTACATGCCCGGCGTGGACGGATTTGATATTTTCTACGGAGGTTTCCGGGGAGTGACGATCCGTGCGGCGGTGCTGCTTCCCTATCTGTTTTCATGCCTGTTCGAGAGAAAATATCTCGGTGCGGTGCTCTGTATCCTGGCGGAAGCCTGTATGGTCTGGACACTGTACGGCGCGGGAGTGTGCCTGCTCGTGACGGTGGCATGGGTGGCATTACGGTGGCTGTGGACAATGTGCAGCCGCAGCGATCATAAGAAAACACAGGCTGTGAAGACAGCACCGGGAGAGGAGGACGCAGAATGATGACACTTCTGAAGTCCGCCACGAACGGCTGGCTCGATTATACGCAGCATGGAAAATATGCAGCATTGCTGCTGGCAGCTATCCTCTATCTGGGGTATTGCCTGTGGAAAAGCAAAGCAGCAAGGAACGGTGGGAAGCAGCCACTGTTCTATTTATATGTGGTGCTGATCACGCTGGCCTGCATCTGTCCGGTGACAGCGGTGATCCTGATGAAATACCAGACCGCGTTTTATTCCTATGTATGGATCTGGGCAGCAGTGCCCCAGACAGCACTGATCGCCTGGGCATGTACAGAGTTCCTGTATACCCTGTGGAGAGAAAAAAGTATCCGGAATGTGGCGGCCACGTTGCTCCTGGCGGGAATTGTGATCCTGAGCGGGAATCCGGTATCGGACCGGACCGGTTCACAGCTGACACAGGTGGAACAGCCCCGGGAGGTGCTTGGGCAGCTGTCGGAATATCACCTGGAAGAGAGCGGAGAGACGGAATATAGCCTATGGGCTCCGAAGGAGATCCTGGCGGCGGCCAGGGCATACAGTGCCGATATCCATCCCGTGTATGGGAGAAGCATCTGGGATGCCGCGCTGGGAAGCTATTCGTACGACACCTACGAGACATGGCAGGAGGACCTGTATCTGTGGATGAACCATCTGGAGGAGACCGGTGAGCCGGAGTATGTCCGCACGGAGGAAAATACCGGGGAGCGGACCATTGATTTCAGAACCTGCCTTGACAGTGCGGCGGCCGCAGGAGTAGACTACATTTTACTGCCGGGGGATCTGCCGGAGGATACCGTGGAAAAATTGCAGGAGACCCTGGGGACAGACACAGAGCTGAAGACCACAGCAGGATATTACCTGATAGAAATCGGATAGAAATCGGACAGAAATCGGATAGAAGCCGGATCAAACCGACTCAGAATTCAGATAAACAGAAGGATTGCAATATGGAACAGGATTTGATCAGTATAGTGGTACCGGTATACCGGGCGGAAAACTATATCGAAGAGACACTTGACTGTGTGCGGGCCCAGACCTATACGAACTGGGAGCTGCTGTTAATAGAAGACTGCGGACCGGACCGCAGCAGACAGATCATCGAAGAATATATCCGGCGGACCGGAGACCGGCGGATCCGGCTGCTGACCCATCCCACGAATCTGGGAGCCGCCAGGGCGCGGAATCTGGGAGTGAATGAGGCAAAGGGGCGTTACCTGGCTTATCTGGATGCGGACGATCTGTGGGTACCGGAGAAGCTGGAGCGGGAGCTTGCTTTTATGAAGGAGCAGAAGGCTGCTTTTGTGTTCACAGGATATGAATTCGCCGACGAGAACGGCATAGGAACGGGGAAAATAGTCCATGTACCGACGACCATAAATTATAAGGAAGCCTTGAAAAATACCACGATCTTCACCAGCACAGTAATGTTCGACATGGAACAGCTGTCAAAAGAAGAGCTGCAGATGCCGCAGATCAAGAGTGAGGATACCGCGTTATGGTGGAGAATACTGCGCGAGGGTACTGTAGCTTGTGGTTTGGATGAAAATTTGGTAAAATATCGGAGAGCGGGGAAATCCCTGTCTTCCAACAAGATAGAAGCTCTGCGCAGGATCTGGAATCTGTATCGTAAGGCAGAGGGAATGTCTGTGCCGAACAGCGCCTGGCATTTCTGCTTCTGGGCAGTACGTGCGGTGAAGCGCAGAATATAGGAGGAGTTTGTGTTGAATACAAACGGTAATTATTATGTGAACAGATTGCGCAGGAGGGAATCCTTCAAGCGCTTGATCAATATAGGACTGTCGGCGATCTGCCTGTTCCTGGAAATTGCCCTGTTTGCCTACATGTGGCAGTTCCACTTCCAGTTCCAGCTGGTAGACCCGCTGCAGAAGATCTGGTACCGCGGCTTCCTGCTGGAGAACGGCATCTACAGCGTGATCCTGATCTTTTTCTCCGTGACCTACGGCGGAATGCGTCTGGGTTATATGAAAAATACGGAGATCATATTTTCCCAGGTGTTTGCAACACTGATGGCGGATGTACTGATCTATGCCGAGCTGTGTATGATGGCGCGTAGTGTGTTCCCGCCGGATATGTTCCTGCTCATGGTCGTGTTGCAGATCGTGGCAGTGATCATCTATGCCAATATTGCGAATAAAATCTATCGTACGGCGTTCCCGCCCAGAGAACTCCTGCTGATCCATGGGGATCGTCCCATCGCGGATATCTGTAAAAAGTTCGAAAGCCGTAAGGATAAATACAAGATCACGAAATGTGAACATATTAGAAAGGGCGCGGCAGAGCTCTGCAGGGAGATTCTGAGTGATTATCAGAACGGTGAGATCACCGCTGTCGTGATCTGGGATATTAATGAGAAGGACCGCAACACCATACTGAAATTCTGTTATGCACAGTCGATCCGTGTGTATGTAATGCCTAAAATATCAGATGTTATTTTAGTGGGATCCGAGGAATTACATGTATTTGATACGCCGATCCTGCTGACCAGAGAGTATTCCCTCAGCATGGAGCAGCGGTTCATCAAACGTTCCATCGATGTGATCTGCTCTCTGCTCCTGCTGGTGATCACCTCTCCGCTGATGCTCCTGACGGCACTGGCCATCAAGCTGTATGACGGCGGCCCGGTATTGTACAAGCAGGTGCGCTGTACCATCGGCCAGAGAGAGTTCTATATCATGAAGTTCCGCAGCATGCGCACCGATGCGGAGAAGGACGGCGTAGCACGCCTGGCACAGAAAAATGACGACCGCATCACTCCGATCGGAAAAGTGATCCGCAAATGCCGTCTGGACGAACTTCCGCAGCTGATCAATATCCTGTGGGGAGATATGTCCTTCATCGGCCCCAGACCGGAACGCCCGGAGATCATTGCCCAGTATACCGAAGTCATGCCGGAGTTCGCCTTCCGTATGAAGGTGAAGGCGGGACTGGCTGGATTCGCCCAGGTATACGGAAAATACAACACCTCTCCGTATGACAAGTTAAAACTTGATTTAACATATATCGAAAATTATTCTGTATGGCTCGATCTGAAGCTGATGCTTCTGACACTGAAGGTACTGTTCTGGCCGGACAGCACGGAGGGTGTCGAGAGCGAACAGGTGACGGCCTTCAAGGCAGAGTATGACGGCCGTGCGGAAAAAGACGATAACTGATCTGAACGTATGAGAATATGACAATATGAAAATATGGGAGGAAGCCTCATGGAAGCAAGCTATGGTAAGGAACCCTTCGATCTGCGGCTGCTGCTATTGCGGCTGGGCCGTAATCTATGGAAAATACTGACGCTGACGATACTGGGTACAGTACTGTTCGGCGGCGGTTATTATGTCAAAAATGTGTTGCTGCAGCCCGATCCCGGGTATGCGGCTTCTTCCACTTATAAGGTAGAATATGTCGAGAACCCTAATGCGGCCGGTGCTTACTATATCAACGAAGCCACCTGGAACAGCCTGCTCCACACGGGAGAATTCCTGGACGGTGTGGAGACTCATCTGCAGGAAGCGGCAGAGCGCGGAGAGACCGGTGCTGCGGCAGTGCTGGAACAGGGCAGAGACCGCTGGATCGAAGCTTTGTCGGCTGCCCTGCCTTCCGATTTCAGTATTCCGGTGACGAAGGCTACGACACAGGATCCCGGGGAGAGCATTGCGCTGGCCCATGCCGCGGAAGAGACCATGTGCGGGGAGTTCGCAGAGAGTATGCCGGAGATCACGCGGATCAAAGTGCTGGATCATGGAGACCTCGCAGAGGCAGTGGTGCCGGATGTGCGCCCGGTACGGGCCGTGATCCTGGCGGCGGTGCTGTCCTTGTTTTTCGTAGTGGTGATCTTCCTGTTATGGGAGCTGTCCCGGGACAGCATCTGGCTCCCGGCCACTCTTCGCAGACGGTATGGATTACACAGTCTGGGTACAGTGGAAAGTACGGGATTTGCGGAAAATGTGAAATATCTGCTGGAGAAAGCGGATGCCCATAAGATCGCCGTCTGCGGTGCTCTGCCGGAGGCAGATCCACAGGAGGCCGTGGATAAACTGCGTGAGCTGCAGAACGCCGGTAGAGAGCAGACCAGCGGCAGAGTGCAGCCCATCGACAGAGAATGGATCGCAGTTCCCAGTCCGCTGCTATGCCCTGAGAGCGCAGAGACTCTGCGGGCGGCGGATGTGGTCCTGTTGGCAGTGCCGGCCGGAGCGACGGTGGGTAAACGCCTGGAGGCTGTGCTGGAGTATCTGACCGCACAGGACTGTAAGGTGGACGGAGCCATTTTATGGAATGCGGATGAGACCCTGATCCGGAGCTATTATTTTCTCCCTATGATTGGTTCCGATACAGCAGATAACGATATGAATACGAGAAATACAGAAATGGAACATACAAAGACTACCCAGGACGAAGGAGAGCAGGCATGAAGGTAGAAGTACTGGCATCGGTAATGAACGCTTCTCTTCGTGAAACCGTACAACATATGAACCTGCAGTCCGATGCGGTGATCATCAACCAATGCGACAGACTCGGGCAGGAGGAAATGCAGATATCCCAGGAAAACGGAGAGGCACGAACCATCCGTTTCTATAGCTTCCCGGATCGGGGCATCGGCAGAAGCCGGAATGAAGCCATCCTTCGGGCGAGAGGGGACATCTGCCTTTTTTCGGATGCGGATATCGTGTATGAGGACGGATATGAAACGGCGATCCTGGCAGAATTTGAGAAAAATCTGCAGGCAGACATGATCATTTTCAATATCGAAGTTGAGGAATCCCGGCGCACCTACCACATCACGGAGCGGAAACGAGTGCACTGGTATAACTGCGGCCGGTACGGAGCGGTGAGCTTTGCGGTACGCAGGGACAGCCTGCTGGCATCCGGGAGCACCTTCTCCCTGCTGTTCGGCGGCGGAGCGAAATACAGTAACGGAGAGGACAGCCTGTTCCTGACAGAATTCATCCAAAAAGGCTATAAGGTCTATACCGCGCCCGTGACCATCGGCAGAGAGGAAGCGGGAGACTCCACCTGGTTCCATGGCTATAACGAGAAATTTTTCCATGACCGCGGTGTACTGTATCATTATCTGTACGGAAGGCTGGCAGGACCGCTGGCACTGCGGTTCCTATATGCTCATAAGGGGACATTGTGCAGTGAGGTGACAATAAAACAGGCGAAGCATTGGATGCGGGACGGCATCCGCGAAGCGCGAAAGCGCGGCTGAGCCTGAACCGCGGCGGACATCGCGAGAAAACACGCCGGAAATTGAGACAGACATCGTAGGCAGGAAGGGGGTCTCACATGGAAAAAAGTGCACTGGTATATATTGTATTAACACTCGTAACGGTGGGATTCGGTTTCTGCGTGCGCAACAGCGACTATACGGCAGGATACCTGTCGGGCAGGCGGATGTCTGGAGCACCGGTGGGGTACGATCGTCAGCAGGCGAGAAATCTGGTGGCGGAGACCGCCGTATTCTGCCTCCTGGCGGGAGTCTCGGCCTGCCGTATTGCAGTGGGTGGTGACTACTGGGTCTATTGGCTGAAATTCCAGCTGATCGACCAGGGACGCCATGTGTCCTATGAAAAAGGCTTCGTCGGGCTGGTGAAGCTGTTCCACTGGATCTTCGGTGAGGGCTCCTATCTGCCGATCTTCGGATTTTTTTCGCTGGTCACGGTGTTTTTCTTCCTGAAAGCACTGCATGATCAGGCGGACTGGTACGTATTATCCCTGTTTTTACTGCTGACCCAGGGCTTCTATTTTAACAGCATGAATTCCGTGCGGTATTATTTCGCACTGGCGCTGGCCATGTATGCGCAGAAATATGTACTGCGGGGCGAGTACGGCAAGTTCATCCTCTGGGTGCTGCTGGGATGTACGATCCATAAATCGGTGCTGCTGATCATTCCGGCCTATATCGCAGCAGATCTGCTGTCGCGGGTACGACTGAAAAAATGGCACTACGCAGTCGGGCTTCTGCTGATCTTATCCCTGATCTTCGGACAGGGCTTTTATCGGAATCTTATTTTTAAGTTTTATCCCTATTATAAGGATTCCATGTTCGACAACGGCCAGTTGTCCTACGTGAATATCGGAAAATGCCTGGCGGTGCTGATCCTGTGCCTGATCTACTGGAAGGACAGTATCCGGGATGATCGCAGGAACCGTTACTATTTCTACCTGAACCTGGCGGGACTGGTGCTCTATACCTGCGGCTCCTTCATCCCGGAGGTGTCCCGGGTGGCCTATTACCTGATCCAGTCCCAGATCTTCCTGATCCCGGGCGTGTTATGGAATGCGAAAAAAGGGTGGTTCCGCAACCTGTGCATTGTCGGAGTCGTTGCGGCATATCTGCTGTATTTCGTAATGCTGTTACGTGGCATGTACGATGTGGAGATCAGATTGCTACCTTACCTGAATTGGATATTTGATTAAAAGAGGATTTGATTTATGAGAGTACTGTGGGTCTGCAATATCATGCTCCCGGTGATCGCCGAGGCATTGCATAGAGAAGCTTCCAATAAGGAAGGCTGGCTGTCCGGACTGCTGTCGCAGATCGTGGACCGGGAAGACACCGGCATGACGCTGGCAGTGGCGTTCCCGGTTCCCGCGGGGGAAGAGATCCCACAAAGTTTTGTAGTCCGGGTGCAGGGGGAACACCCTGCCTGTGTCGCGGAAGCCACTTCTGCTACGGAAGCTGCTTCTGCTCCGGAGGGGGGCGGTGGATATCTCGTCAGATGCTACGGTTTCCGTGAGGATACCGTGCATCCGGATCGTTACCAGCCGGAGCTGGAAGAAGAGCTGCGTAAGATCACGGAAGATTATGACCCAGATGTGATCCACTGCTTTGGTACGGAATATCCCCATACGCTGGCGGTCTGTCGTGCCTATCCGCATCCGGAGAGGATCCTTTTGGGGATCCAGGGCATCTGCAGCCTCTGTGCGGAAGCCTATTTCGCCGATCTTCCGGAGCGCGTGACGCGCAAAGTGACCTTCCGGGATCTGGTAAAACGGGACAGCCTGCGCAGCCAGCAGGAGAAATTCGCCCGCAGAGGTGTGATGGAGAGAGAAGCCATCGGTCTGGCGGGAAATCTCACCGGCAGGACGGCATGGGACCGGGAGGTGACCACCGGGTGGAATCCCGGAGCACAGTATTATCCTATGAATGAGACCCTGCGCGCTTCCTTCTATGAAGGCAGCTGGAACCCGGAGCACTGTGAACCCCACAGCATCTTCGTCAGTCAGGGAGATTATCCCCTGAAGGGCTTGCATTATCTCCTGAAAGCATTGCCCGGGATCTGCAGGAAATTCCCCGATGTGCAGGTGTATGTGGCGGGAAATGATCTGACGGCATACCACACGCTGAAGCAGAAGCTGAAGATCTCCGCCTACGGACAGTATCTCCGGGATCTGATCCGGGAGGAGCAGCTGGAAGACTGCGTGCATTTCACAGGGAAACTGACAGAACAACAGATGCGGGAACGATTCCTCCGAAGTCACCTGTTCCTGTGCTGTTCTTCCCTGGAAAATTCGCCGAACTCCCTGGGAGAGGCCATGCTGTTGGGAGTGCCCTGTGTCAGCACGGAGGTTGGCGGGATCCCCAGTCTGTTCGACGGCGGAAGGGACGGCCTGTGGTGTGAAGGACACCGGCTGACAGAAACGGCTGAAATCAGCAGAAATACGGCAGAAGCGGCTGAAAGCAAAAATAACACATGCAATTCAAAAGAATTAAAAACAACAGAATTGGAAAATATTGTAAAATCCATGGAAAAATCCATTATCGAAATGTGGAGTTCTCCGGAGAAAATGTTGGAATACTCTAAAAATGCAAGAGAACATGCAAGAAAAACCCACGATAAAGAGAAGAATTTTGCAAAATTGCAAGAAATCTATGCAAAGATAGCGGAAAGGCAGGGCTGAGAATGCAGGTGGTATTCGTTTCTAATTATTTTAATCACCATCAGCTGTCCTTCTGCGATGCCTTGTATGAGCTCCTGGAAGGAAGCTTTTGCTTCCTGCAGACCCAGCCGATGGAAGAAGAACGGGTGAAGATGGGATGGCAGGCCGAGGAGAGACCGTATGTGCGCTATGTACAGCCGGACGGTACGACTACGGGCGGACCGGAAGCATTCACAGCCGTCACGGGCTGGACCCCTGACGAAGAGACTGCGGATAACGAATGGCGGAGCCTGCTGCTGACAGCTGACGTAGTGATCTTCGGTGGATGCGATGACGAGAGCTACATCCGGGAACGCCTGGCGGCGGGAAAACCTATCTTCCGCTACAATGAACGGCTGTATAAAGAAGGACAATGGAAAGCCATCTCTCCCAGAGGACTGTTGCAAAAGTATAAAGACCACATCAGATACCGCAAGGCACCGGTGTACTTCCTGTGTGCCGGAGCCTATGTGCCCTGCGACCTGGGGATCATTCATGCCTATCCGGAGAAAAGGCTGCGGTTCGGGTATTTCCCCGAGACCAGAGAGTATGCGCCGGGGGAACCGTTTTCACGCAAGAAAAAAGGAAGCATCCTGTGGGCGGCGCGGATGATCGACTGGAAACATCCGGAGCTGGTAGTGAAGACAGCCGCTTATCTGAAAGAACATCTGAAAGAGATTCCTTTTCACATTACGATGATCGGCGGAGGAGAACTGGAGGAAGAAGTACACAGCCTGGCAGAAGAGCTTGGCGTGACGGATAAGATCACCTTCGCAGGCTTCCGGAGCCCGGAGGAGGTCCGGGCAGCCATGGAGGAATCGGAGATCTACCTCGTCACCAGTGACCGAAAGGAAGGCTGGGGAGCCGTGGTCAACGAAGCCATGAACAGCGGCTGCGCCGTCGTGGCGGATCATATGATCGGAGCGGCTCCCTGGATGATTCGACAGAGGGAAAACGGGATCCTCTATCACGACGGCTGTGAACAGCAGCTGCAGGAATACGTTGCAGAGCTGCTGCAGGATCCGGCAGAGTGCCGCAGACTGGGAGAAGCGGCGCAGCAGACCGTCCGGACGGAATGGAATGCACGGACCGCCGCGGAGAGACTGGTCAGACTGTGGCGTGAGATGGGATTCCTAGGCGGCGCCCCCGGTACCACACCTGCAGAGCCGGCACTACTTGCACCCGACCAATGCCTTCCGGCACCGCCCGTCCCGGCACTGTGGACAGACGGCCCCTGTTCCCCGGCCCCGGTGATCCCGGAGCGGCGGATGTATCGATATTTAATGGAAAGAAATAAAGAGGACAGAACGTGAACAACGAGACAAAACAGCCGCTGATCAGTGTGATCGTGCCGGTGTACAATATCATACCTTATCTGCCCCGGTGCGTGGAAAGCCTGCAGAAGCAGACCTATCCGGAACTGGAGATCCTGCTGATCGACGACGGCTCCACCGATGACACCCCGGCGCTGTGCGACCGGCTGGCGGAAAATGACCCGCGTATCCGCGTTTTCCACAAGGAGAACGGAGGTCCCTCTTCTGCGAGGAACTTCGGACTGGAACAGGCCGTCGGAGCATACGTGGGATTCGTGGACAGCGATGACTATGCGGATGCCGATATGTACGAGCGCCTGTACCGGGCGATCGCGACTACTCATATGCCCATTGCTCAGGCAGGCAGGGATGAGATCGATCAGGACGGCAACATCTTGCCGAACATCTGCGAACCGGTATCCGAAGAACAGGTGATCCCGGCAGAGGATTTCTTAAAAGAGCTGCTGATGCACCGGGGAGACTGCTCCTTCTGTACCAAGCTGTTGCAAAAGGATCTGTTCACAAAAGGAAAATTCCCGGTGGGAGCGCTGAACGAGGATTTCCACCTGCTGGTGAAGCTGCTGACGGATGAGGAGAACATCGTTCCCGGGATCGCGTGCATTCCGGGCCAGACCTATCATGTCTTTTACCGTCCGGACAGCAACACCAGAGATAAAAACCGCTTCTCCAGAGTGTTCGCGGACAACATCGATAACGCGGATATGGTACTGCGGCTGGTGGAGGCGAGATACCCGGAGCTGACGGAGATCGCCTTCCGGTTCGGTGTCTTCCAGAGACTGGACTACATGCTGCATATTCCCATAGCACAGATGACCGGGGACAATGCGTTCTACCGCAGCGTCGTGAAGAGCCTGCGGAAGGGATGGTTGCGCGCCATGAGAAACCCTTACCTTACGAAAAAGAATAAGTGTTATCATACACTGTTCGCCATAGCGCCGAAGGGGATCCGGCTGCTGCACAAGAAACTGAAGCACATATGAAGAGCACATATTCAAAGAAAGAATTGAGTTTCATGAAAAGAAAATTAGCATTTCTGGGAGCCATTCTCCTGGTGGCATTCATATTTACCTACGAGGGCAATACCTACCGGACCCATGCACTGGACGAGGAAGATCAGGCATGGATCGACGAGGCCGGGGAAGCATTGCAGAAGATCGTGGAAGAACGGGAAATCATGGCACTGGTCTATCTGTGTGATGAGCTGCCGATCCGCTCGGAAGCGGATAACAGCAGTGCAATCGCAGGCACCGCAACCAGCGGACAGATGGTGGAGATCCTGGATGTGGCCGTGGATGAGGACTATCAGGTCTGGGAAAAAGTGTCCGCGGAGATCAGCGGTAAGACCTATGTAGGATACATCCCCAGAGATCATCTGGCATGCTCCGACGAACGTTTTCTGGAATGGGAAGAACTGTATGGCATGAATCCAGGAGCGGAAGTGATGCTGGCAGAGGAAAATGCCACGGGCGTCTATGCGGATATCGAAGAGTTCCCGGAGAGCTACCGCCCGGCATTGCAGGCGTTGAAACAGCAGCATCCCAACTGGACTTTTGTGCGGCAGAATACGGGACTGGATTTCCAGACGGCGGTAAACAATGAATTACAGGGCGGAAAAAGTCTGGTCTATAAGAGCTACGGGGACTATTGCAAGGAAGGACAGCACAGTCCTAACTGGTATTTTGCATCGGAGGATGTACTGAAGTTGTATATGGATCCGAGAAATGCGTTACAGGAAAACGCTATTTTTCAGTTTGAACAGCTGACGTACAATGAAAGCTACCACACAGAGGAAGCTGTTAAAAATTTCCTTGAGGGAACTTTTATGAACAGCAGTCAGAACGCGCCCGGAACGGATATGAAGTTCTATCATATTTTCTGGACCATCGGTGCGGAGGAGAACCGTCAGGTCAGTCCGTTCCATCTGGCAGCCAGAGTGCTGCAGGAACAGGGACAGGGCACGTCACCACTGATTTCCGGTACTTATCCCGGCTATGAAGGGTATTATAATTATTTCAATGTGGGGGCCTCCGGAAGCACCAACGAACAGGTGATCATCAATGGATTGAATTATGCCAAAAATAATAACTGGAAGGGAGCCTACTATTCCATTCTGGGAGGAGCGGAAGTGATCTCCGCGAATTACATACGGAAGGGCCAGGATACCTTATATTTACAGAAATTCAACGTATCCCCCACAGCCAGCAACCCGATATATACCCACCAGTATATGCAGAACATCTCAGCGCCCACCACGGAAGCCCTGAGCATCAAAAAACTGTATGAGAGTGCCGGAGCACTGGAGAATACCTTTGTATTCAAGATCCCGGTCTATGAAAATATACCGGCAAGCCCCTGCCCGATGCCGACTTCGTCTACCAACGTGGTATTGCAGGTGCCGTCGGGATATGATGCTGCCGCGATCTATGTGGACGGTGTCGCCTATACTCCGCAGGTGCGGAATAATCGCCGCATCGTTACCCTTCCGGACGGAAATGCACAGGCAGCAGTGGTCTATCGTTATAATGCCAACGGTGCGCCTATCGGCATGTATGTCTGGACCATGGAATACCGTAACAATGCCTATGTGGCGACGGAGCAGCCGGAGCTGACAGATCTGCTGACCTACCACGGATTTTCCATCCGTATCACCGGGAAAGCGGGAATTCGTTTTAAGACCGGTATCAGTACCGACCTCAGAGCCAGATTACTGAACGGCGGTGTAAATGGCTATTCCCTGAAGGAATATGGAACGCTGGTCATGAACAATGCCAACCGTGCCTCCTATCCCATGATCAAGGGTGGTGAAAAAGTCATCAGCGGACTGGCCTATGGCACGAACGCTGACGGTTCCCATCAGGACAGCATTTACGAGACTGTGAGCGGAAGATACCGTTATACTTCCGTGCTGGTGGGACTTCCCTCCAGCCAGTACAAGGTGGAATATGCGTTCCGCGGATACATAATACTGAACAAGGACGGCAGAGACATTACAATCTACGGACCGGTACAGGCCCGAAGCATTTATGCACTGGCGGAAATGGTTCTGAACATGGGAACTTACCAGCCGGGATCCGCCGCAGATACTTTTCTGCGGAAGCTGATCAGCGATGCACAGTAACAGTCTGCCGGCTGTCGGCCATCGGAGAACGATCATAGAATTTGATAAAAACAGACAGGACAAAAAGATGAAAAGAAAAGCAACAAAATTCATGGCACTGGCCATAAGCACGGTACTCGTCACTTCCCTGACGGCCTGCGGAGACGGCAACGGTGGGGAAGTAGAGGATGTGGTGACCCCGGTGGAAGCACAGCCGATGCTGTCCGAACTGGAGCTGGAGATCCTTAATCTGGAAACCAAATATAATAAAGGAGAATTCGCCGGAGCAGATTACCTCGCACTGGCAGATGCCTACAGCAGAGCAGGCGATATCCGCAAGCAGCGGGATATGCTGGAACAGGATTACCGGCTTTACGAAGATGCGGATGCATTTTCCACATTGCAGGGCCTCAGTGTAAATTTGGAAGAAGAGACGGAAGAGATCCGCAGCCGTGCACAGGAAATGTTAAATGATCTGGAACTGCCGGAATATCTGGACGAAAGCGTGAATCTCATCGACAGCGGCGACTGGTTCTCCACCATGATGCCCAAACTGAAGGAAGGACAGCGCAGCTACTATCTGGAGCGGGATGCACAGCCGCTATTCTATGCGCAGGTGGGATATACCGGCGAGGGACAGCGTTTTTCCAAAGTGTGGTATACCGGAAGTGAGACAAAACGCTTCCTGAGTCAGGAAGGAACCATCATCCGCCTGGTGACCGTGACTTCCACGGTGGCAGGGGCAGAGGATCCGGATTCGACTGCGGGAACCGATACAACAGCTGAGACGGCGGACATTCAGGACACCGCCACCCCTCGGGCTGCCACCCCGGCAGACATGGGTGCCTGGAACGGTACTTTTGAGTCCTGGAGCGTGGACTGCGCTACCGGCAGCATTACCCATGAACAGGGTACCATGCAGAAGGGTGTGCTCACCGGTGACTACACCTGTGACGTACATGCCGGAGAGGGCGGACTGGATGCATTTTCTCTCTGGAACAACCGGGAAGGCATGGAATATATTACTTATACCGGCAGTTTTGATTCCGAGGGAAAGGCGTTGGTAGAACAGCCCTCCGAGGAAATCCGGAAAAAACTGCTGGAGGGAACAGATGATACGGATCTGATTCTCTACGCTTATGATGCGACCGGCGAGAACTGCCTCTGGCAGGGAACCGGTGCGGAGACTTCCGTGGCGGATTATCGATTTGGCGGGGAGCTGATCGGATTGGAGACCCGGCCGGAATATACCTCCTATGAGGTGCCGGAGACTATGGCAACGGATGACAACGGAACAGGAAGCACAGGAGAGACAGGCACTGAAAAACCCCAGATCCGCATCTTTGACGGAGAGATCCAGTGGTTCGACGGAAAATACTGGGTCAGCGCAGGTAATGTGAAAGAGATGGCAAAACAGGATCCTTTTGCGGTATACGAAGAGAACCATGATACGGCAGCACCCGGAGATACAGCGGGAACTACCGGAGGCAATACAACAGACGGAAATGCCGGGCAGAGCATTACCGGAGGCAATACCACCGGAACAGCTGGCGGCAACAAAAATTCCGGAACGATTCAGAAGCCCGCGGCAACCCCGAAGCCTACGACAAAGCCGTCCACCCCAAAACCCGGTACCACCAAACCTTCTGCAACTCCGGCACCCACTGCAACTCCGGTACCGGCAGCAACTCCAGCACCGGCGCAGAGCAATGACAACAGCATCTCCGGCGGCAGCGATTCCGGAAGCAACAGTGGCGGAAGTAGTGATTCCGGCAGCTCCGATAGCGGAAACTCAGGAGGCGGTGACACCGGCGGCAGCAGTGACAGTGGAAGCACCGGAGGAGACAGCGGCAGCTCCGGCGGAAGTGACGTGGATATGGAGTGGACACCGGATCTGTTGTAGTCCCGCGCATGCGATAGATCACATTGGACTGTTCAGAGGCAGCCCGGAAAAGTGAAACATTTGGAATGAGGAGGATTTATTCATTGAAATATCCATGGAAACAGAAGATATTGGAATCGAAAAAAATAGAGCTGCTGCTGGTGGCATTGCTCCTATTGGCGGCTATCGTCATCCGGGCATACCATTTCGGAGCGCCGCCCATCGGCGTACATCAGGACGAAGCCATGGCTGCCGTGGATGCCAAAGCACTGGCGGACTACGGTACAGACCGTTACGGAATGCGGTATCCGGTGCATTTTACGGCGTGGCGTACCAGCCAGATGAGCGTATTACTGTCCTACTGCATGATCCCGTTTATTAAGCTCCTGGGATTCTCCACGGTATCCACGAGACTGCCGATGCTGGTGATCAGCTGCCTGGGACTGCTGGCACTGTACCTCTTCGGCAGACAGCTGGCCGGCAAATGGACCGGCATGATCGTGCTGATCCTGGGGACCATCAGCCCCTGGCATTATATGCAGAGCCGGTGGTCCTTTGACTGTAACCTGTTCCCCCATGTGTTCCTGATCGCGGTCGTACTGCTGATCGCCGGACTAAAAAAGAAACCGCTATTGTACCTTTCCATGGTGATGTTCGGACTGTGCTCCTATGCCTACGGAATTGCGGACTATTCGGTACCGCTGTTTTTACTGGTGGTTGCTATTTATCTCCTGCGGCAGCAGGCAGTAAATTGGAAGGAGCTGGCAGCCTGCTTTGTGCTGTACCTAGTGATCGTGCTGCCGGAATTTTTATCTATGCTGCTTACCCTGCTGGGAAAGCCCGGAATCGAGACACCGCTTTTTACGATCCCGTCGTTCCTGTCCAGTAACCGCGGTGATGATATTCTGTTCGCTAACTTCTCCTGGAAACAGCTATGGGAGAATATCGTCTGGACCTTTACCACCACCTGGGGCTCCGGGGACAAGAGCGTGACCAACACCATGGTGAGATTCGGCCCGGTGTACTATATCACGGATCTGTTCTTTGTCATCGGACTGGTCAGCATCCTCCGCAGACTCCGGGGAATGGAAAAAGAGGAACGTTACCCCTATGTCGCACTGCTGGTGTGGCTGGGCATGGGACTGTGGGTAGGTATCCTTACCAAAAATGTGACAGTGAACCGTATCAATATCATATTCTATCCGGTACTGATCATCGGGGGCATCGGTATCGCACGCTGCATCCGGAAGGTACACCTCCTGTCCGTACCCATTGCAGCGGCCTACGGTGTGATGGCACTGATGATGGCACAGATGTATTTTGGCAGCTGGGGAGAACTCAGCCGGACGTATTACTACGATCCCTACATACAGGCGCTGAACTACGCACATACCATCGATTGCGATGCCTATTACATCTATCCGGATCCCCAGGGAATCGATGCCGGCGCTACCTTAGGCGAGATCCTGACTATGTACACCCACCAGATCGATGCACATTACTATCAGGGCATCAGTAACGTACAGGACGGCGTGGAACTCCGCCCGTATAAAGAACGCTATCATTATGAAAACGTCACGGCAGAGACCATAGCGGCCAATGAGGCGTCCGGAGAGTGGGTAGTGTATATCGTGGATTCCGGACAGAGAGAGCTGTTCGACCCGGAGAAGTATGAGATCACTTCTATCTATGACCGGTTTTATGTGGTAAAAGACCGATCGAAATCTTAATTTTTTGTAGATTCTTATGTGAAAATTGCTTTTTACTTCCCTACGTGGTACAATAAAATGACTTATGATTATTTTTATGTGCCGAGAGGGAAGTAAGAAGATGAAGCAGAATTTCTTGAAAATACCAATCAATCGAATTATTGCGTTGATCCTATTAGATGTTATGTCTATCGTTGTGGCATCCTTTGCCGCATTATACATCCGGTTTGATTTCAGCTTTGAGGGAATCCCTCAGGAATACCTTATCAAATTTGAAAACATTATTGTCTATAATATCATACTTACATTACTCTTCTTCGCATTATGGAAGCTGTACAAAAGTGTATGGCGCTATGCCAGCGCGACGGAGCTGCTGAATATTGTATTCGCTACTACCTGTGCAAGTATAGCACAGATGATCCTGTGCCATATCCTGAACCAGAAGATGCCCCGAAGCTACTATGTTCTATATTGGTTTCTTCTATTTGGAATGACTACGGTGATCCGGTTCAGTTATCGGATCTTACGCCTGATCAATTCCAAAAGGGCAGAATTGCGGGTGAAAAAGGACGGCAGCAATGTCATGCTCATCGGTGCAGGAGCAGCAGCGAATGCTATATTAAAGGAAATCGAGACCAGCAGCTATCTGAATCTGAATCCCAAATGCATTATCGATGATAATCCGGGATGCCATGGTAAATTCCTCCGGGGCGTGCCTATCGTCGGTGGCAGAGACAAGATCGCAGACGCCGTAGGACAGTACAATGTGGATGAGATCATCTTCGCCATTCCCTCTGCCAATACCCATGTGAAAAAAGAGATCCTGGATATCTGTAAAGAGACCGGCTGTAAGATGCGAACTCTTCCGGGAATGTATCAGCTGATCAACGGAGATGTCTCCGTGGCAAAATTAAAAGAGGTGGAGATCGAAGACCTCTTAGGAAGAGATCCGATAGAGATCAATACGGAAGAAGTCCTGAACTATGTGAAGGATAAGGTCGTACTGGTCACCGGTGGTGGTGGATCCATCGGAAGTGAACTCTGCCGGCAGATCGCCGGGCATCAGCCAAAACAGCTGATCATCGTCGATATCTATGAGAACAATGCTTATGCGATCCAGCAGGAACTGATCCGTAAGTATCCGACGCTGGATCTGGTAGTGTTGATCGCTTCTGTACGCAATACGGAACGCATCGAGGATATCTTCCGCAGATATCGTCCGAACATCGTCTACCATGCGGCGGCCCATAAACATGTGCCCCTCATGGAAGTCAGTCCCAATGAGGCGATCAAGAACAACGTCTTCGGTACCTACCGTACCGCACAGGCAGCAGATAAGTATGGTGTGGAGAAGTTCGTGCTGATCTCCACAGATAAAGCGGTGAATCCCACCAATGTCATGGGCGCCTCCAAGAGAATGTGTGAGATGGTGATCCAGATGATGAACCGTAAGTCACAGACCAATTTCGTGGCAGTACGTTTTGGTAACGTACTGGGCAGTAACGGCAGTGTCATTCCACTGTTCAAGAAACAGATCGCAGAAGGCGGTCCTGTTACGGTGACAGACCCTAATATCATCCGCTATTTCATGACGATACCGGAGGCAGTATCTTTGGTACTGCAGGCGGGCGCCTATGCCAGAGGAGGAGAGATCTTCGTACTGGATATGGGAGAGCCGGTGAAGATCGTAGACCTGGCGACGAACCTCATCAAGCTGTCCGGATACAAGCCGGGGGAGGATATCGAGATCAAATTCACGGGATTGCGTCCCGGAGAGAAGATGTACGAAGAACTTCTCATGAACGAAGAGGGATTGAAGAAGACTGCCAATAAGATGATCTATATCGGAAAACCCATCGAATTCGATGATGAAGTATTTCAAAAGCAGCTGGACAAGATCTATAAAGATGCTTATGACGAGACGGATAGGATCCGTGAGGATATCAAAGAGATCGTACCGACATATCAGATGAAAGGATAATATTGAAAAAAGCCATGGAGGAAATCAGATTGGATAACAGACAGCGCATGATGCGAATACGGGAAATTGATTTGTTGGAATTGCTGACAGTAATATTACTTCATTGGAGAAGTATGATTGTAGCACTGTTGTGTGGAGCAATATTATTAGGGGGGATGAGTTATGTAAAATCCACTCAGAATATTCAAAAGCAACAGGCACAGATTCAACAGGAGGAGAAATATGTCCTGGAACTGGATGGAAAGACCGATGCAGAACGTAGGGAATTATTCGCGTCCAAACTGACCGACGAAGAACTTACTGACGTTGAGAGCGCTTATCTGTATGAACAGCAATATGCGGCAAAAGAAAAATATATGGAAAATTCTGTATTTATGAATGCAGATTCTTTCCATATGTATATAGCTGATTTGATTTACCGTGTTGATGCAGAAGACATGGAACAAGCGTACAGCATTAATGAAATATATAAAAATCTGTTAAAAAGCGGAGAATTACGGAGCCGCTTAGCTGCTGCTTGCAATAATAGTATAGATACCGTCATTAGCATCGCAGACGATACGATTGACTTGCATAACAGCAGCGTTTTGCGTATGCAGTTAGAATACTCGGACGAAGAGACATGCAGAAGTCTCGCACAAACAGTAAGAGATTATATTGTAGAGAAACAAGGCGAAATCATGTCTTCGGTTGGGGAACATGAGATAAATTTAATCGAAGAGTCTTACGCAGAAAGGATGGATTCTGACTTATTGGATCGGCAGAAAAATCTGAAGTCCGAATTGATTAATCTGCGTACATCAGAAATAAAGTTGACAAAAGAATTTTCTTCCGACCAACAGGAATACTTTGAATTATTATGCATGCAGGAACGGGAAAGCGAAGAGAACACAACCGAAGAGGAGAATGCAGCAGAACAGCAGACTACGATTACCGGAAAAGCAAGCGTTAGCAAAACGTATCTGCTGATGGGTGCAGTGCTGTTTGTATTCGTATATGCGGGCGTATTATGCCTGAAATGTGTTGCAAATAATAAATTGCGCGCAAAGGATGATCTCCAGGATCTTTTCGGAATTCCTCAATTAGGACTGATTACCAAAGAAAAGGGAAAAAAGAAAGCATTTTCTTTTGTGGATGAATGGATCCTGAAAATGTATTATCACAACCGACGCAGGTTTGACAAAGCGGAAGCTGTGGAACTCGCGGTGGTTGCAGTACATATGGCGGCAGAGAAGAATGCCTTGGATACCATTTATCTAGTAGGAACAGGAATGGGACAGAGTACGAAGCAGATCTGTGAGACATTACAAAAAGAGTTACAGAAGTCAAAAATTGAAGTGGTTGTAGCAGAAAATATTCTGTACAATGCAGAAAACCTTAAAAAGCTCGAGAATGCCCAGGGAGCAGTATTGATAGAAACAGTCGGTCAGACAATGTATACAGAGATCTTGCAAGAGCTGCAGCTGTTAGATCGTCAACAGATTACTATATTGGGTGGCATTACGGTAGAAGAATAAGGAGTATAAGCCAATGCTGAAACAGCAATTTAAACTATTTGAATCAAAAGTATGGTTATCCTCTCCGACAATGCATGGAGAAGAACAGAAATGGGTGGATGAAGCAATCCGGACAAATTGGGTATCCACAGTAGGTGCAAATATTAATGAAATAGAAAAAAAGGTATCAGAAAAAGTGGGATGCGGCTTCGCAGTTGCATTATCCTCCGGTACTGCTGCATTACATCTGGCAATCCGTCTGTGTGGGGAGACTTTGTATGGTCAGCCTCGTGTGGGTCATGGAACATTGGAAGGCAAAAAAGTGTTCTGTTCCGATATGACGTTTGACGCTTCTGTTAACCCAGTGGCCTATGAAGGCGGAGAAGCCGTATTCATAGATACGGAAGAAGATACCTGGAACATGGATCCTGTAGCACTGCAAAAAGCATTTGAAATATATCCGGATGTGAGATTAATCGTTGTAGCACATTTATATGGCACGCCCGGTAAAATAGACGAGATCCGTAAGATTGCAGATGAACACGGAGCGCTCATTGTAGAGGATGCAGCAGAGTCCTTCTGTGCTACTTATCAGGGAAAACAGACCGGTACCTTTGGCGATATCGGAGTGATTTCATTTAATGGAAATAAACTGATCACAGGCTCCAGTGGAGGAATGCTCCTGTGTAATCGCCGGGACTGGGCAGAAAAAGTTCGAAAATGGAGCACACAATCCAGAGAAAACGCTCCTTGGTATCAGCACGAAGAACTGGGCTATAATTATCGTATGAGCAATATTATAGCAGGAGTGGTAAGAGGTCAGCTTCCCTACGCAGAAGAACATAAGGCGCAGAAACAGGCTATCTATAACAGATATGCTGAGGGACTTAAGGAGTTACCTGTGAAAATGAATCCGATCAATGGTGATCCGAATTATTGGTTGTCTTGCATGATCATCTCACCGGAGGCTATGTGTAAGACTGTGCGAGGTGAGAGGGAATCTGTATATGTACCGGAACAGGGTAAAAGCTGCCCAACAGAGATCCTGGAGGCAATCAGTGCAATTAACGCAGAGGGAAGACCGATATGGAAACCGATGCACATGCAGCCGATTTATCGAATGAATCCTTTCATCGTAAGGGACGGAAATGGCAGAGGGCGCAGCAATGCTTATATTGCCGGAGATGTAATGGATATCGGGGCAGATATTTTTGAACGCGGTCTTTGTCTGCCTTCGGACAATAAGATGACGATAGAACAGCAGAATCGGATCATAGAAGTGATTCATGCATGTTTCGCATAACTGCTGATGTAGGAGAGGAAGCCTGTGAAAAACAAAAAAGTGGGAATCATAGCGGGAACAGTGGCGGTTACCGTTGCTCTGGCTACGCATATCAAGAAAAAGAAAGCTGAAAAGACAACTTACAGAGCGAAAGAGGTAACGAAAATATCTCCACGCGAAATGGGAATTTACGAGAAATATATAAAGAGAGGCATAGATATTATCTGTGCATCCGGAGCATTGATCGTATTTTCCCCGGTTTATCTGGTGGTAGCATTCATGGTAAAGTGCAAGCTGGGTTCGCCGGTTCTCTTTACCCAGGATCGTCCAGGCTTAGCAGAGGATGGGAAAGAAACTGTATTCAAGATGTATAAGTTTCGGACCATGACAGATGCGAGGGATGAAAACGGAGAATTATTACCGGATGATGTCCGACTGACAGCATTTGGAAAATGGTTGCGTAAGACCAGTCTGGATGAACTGCCGGAGGCTATCAATATTCTCAACGGAACCATGTCGGTGATCGGTCCCAGACCTCAGTTGGTACGGGATATGGTATTTATGACAGAAGAACAAAGAATGCGTCATACTGCCAAGCCGGGACTATCCGGACTGGCACAGGTCAATGGACGGAATGCTATCTCGTGGGAAGATAAAATAGGATGGGATCTGGAATACATCAGGAAAGTGTGCTTGTGGGAAGACCTGAAGATCATTATCGCAACTGTGAAAAAAGCGTTGATTCACCAGGAAGGAATCTCGCAGGAGGACATGGCAACAGCAGAGGATTATGGTGATTATCTGTTACGAAGTGGGAAAATCAGTCAACAGGAATATGATCAAAGACAGGCACAAGCAAAGAAAATAATGAAGACAGAAGAAAAAATATCTCTGGATCAAGAGGTAGAGAATTATTGTAAACACGGAGAATTACCTAAGTATAGTGTATTAATGTCTCTCTATATCAAGGAAAAACCGGCATATCTGAATCTGGCGATTAAAAGTATGATAGAGCAGACATGGAAGCCTGATGAAATCGTTATAGTAAAAGATGGCAAGATTACAGAGGAATTGCAGAAAATATTGGATTTCTATGCAGAAGAGTACCCTGAGCTGTTCCATATCGTCGGATATGAGGAAAACAGAGGACTAGGTTTGGCGTTGAACTACGGTTTGGCATATTGTAGAAATGAACTGGTGGCGCGAATGGACACAGATGATATTGCAAAACCGGAGCGCTGTGAAAAACAGGTGAAAGCATTTGCGTTACATCCGGAGTATGCAATTATAGGTTCTGCAGTAGATGAATTCTATGGAAATACGGAGAAAGTGACAAGCCGAAGAGTCGTACCCTGTCAGCCGGAAGAGATTTATCAATTTGCGAAACGTAGAAGTGCATTCAATCATCCTTCTGTGATGTATCGTAAGAATATCGTATTGGAGCACGGTGGATATTCAGATCTACGCAGAAATCAGGATGTTGATCTATTTGGCAGGATGTTATATGCCGGATGTAAGGCTGCTAATTTCGAAGAGTCGCTGCTGTGGTTCCGTTCGGATGAGAATCTGGCAAAGAGAAGGAAATCCTGGGAAAATACGTGGAGCTATATTGATACGATTTGCAGATTCCATAAGATGGGATATTCCGGATGGACGGATGTCGCAGTGGTCGCCGGAGCACAGACAGTGATGTATTTAATGCCGATAAGTGTGCAGAACTGGTTGTATAAGAAATTTTTGAGAAAATAGAAATAGTAAAGTGTGAGAATATAGATGAAAATATCTGTTATAGTACCGGTGTATAATGCCGAGAAATTTTTAAATAAATGTATAGATAGTGTTGTAAAGCAATCTTACACTGATTGGGAGCTACTTTTAATAGATGATGGTTCTAGTGACGGGAGCGCAAAGATAATAGAATCTGCGTGTGAGATGGATGCGAGAATTAAGGCATTTTATCAGCAAAATGCCGGCCCGGGCATTGCAAGAAATAAAGGTATAAGCGTGGCAACAGGGGATTATATAGTATTTTTGGATGCCGATGATTATATTGATTCTGAATATTTTGCATTGCTGGCACAGAATGAAGAAAAAGATGTCGTATTTATTGATGTTCATCAAGTGACACCGACCGGACATGTTTTGAAAAAAGAAGCGATGTCTGTTTATAAGACGTGGAGTAAGGAAAAAATCACTAGGGCACAGATGACAGGAAAAATTCCGTGGGGTGGTGTTAGAAAAGCAGTAAAACGAGAATTGCTTATACAAAATCACATAGAATATGCAGCGTACAATGTCGGTGAAGAGGCATTGTACAGTTTTCGTATCATTAATGAAGCAAAATCTATAGGGTTTATTGAAAAGGCAGTATATTTTTATGTTAACCATGAAAATAGCCAATCAAAAATTATTATAGATGATCCGTGGGGAGCTGCAGTTGAAAGTATAAGAGATTATCTCATGAAGAATGAGTTATATGAACAGTATGCGGATACTTTAAACGCATTTAATTTAACAGCAACAGTAGTTTCCTTGGATAGAATTCAACAAATGTACTGTGGTACGATAAAAGAAAACAGAGCATTTGAAAGATTAAAACAATTTAAATGTATATATGATACAAATGCAAAAATAGATAATTCAAATCTTATGAATAAAGCAAAAATATTTGAATGGTTTATATTGCATGATATGTATAGAGTAGTCTTCATTTTTAGCAATTTGAAAAAATTATTACGCTAGACAGAGGTTGTGAATATTAATTTAGGGGTGCAGAATGAAAATTGTGTGTGTAGGATATTTGCATGGGGCAGGAGGAGCTGAACGGCAAATCATAATGTTAGCAAATGCTTTGGCGAAACGAAAACATGAAGTGCATTTGATTGTTTTAGTTGAAAATAACAGTAAATATTCAATAGAACAAAGTGTAATAGTTCATGATCTTACTGCTGTTGAAAAAAGAAATGGGAATAGAATTGTTGAAAGATTTAGAGCACTAAAGAGTGAACTGACTAAAATACAACCGGATGTATCAATTCACTATTGGTTACAGTCTGCGTATATGTGTGCCATGATGAAAAAGTCAATTACAGGACATGTTATATATTCAGAAAGAGGAGATCCAGGTGATGCAGAATATAAAGGAGTGCTTGGAATAGTTCGGTTCTTGGCATTTGGAAGAGTTGACGGATTTGTATTTCAATCCGAAGGAGCAAGAGACTATTTTAAAGGCAGGGTAGTGAAAAAATCAGTAGTAATTCGGAATTCGGTAGAAATTCCGGAAGGAAGATTTTTAGAACCGTGCCAGAATAGAGAAAAGAAAATTGTGAATGTAGGGAGATTACATCCTCAGAAGAATCAGCAATTGTTAATAAATGCGTTTGCTAAAATTGCGAATCAATTTCCTGAGTATATTTTGGAGATATATGGGGATGGAGAATTGAAGGAATCTTTACAGGAACAGATAGACCAACTGGGTCTCCATGATCGTATATATTTAAAAGGAACAACCAAAAATATACTTGAAAAAGTATATACAGCCTCTTTATTTGTGCTTACATCAGATTATGAGGGCATGCCTAATGCACTTATGGAGGCAATGGCGGTGGGAGTTCCTTGTATTTCCACAGATTGTAAACCTGGTGGGGCCAGGGAATTAATTGAAAATGGGAAAAATGGATGGATAGTTCCAGTAAACAATGTGGACGCATTGTCTGACAAAATTAGAAATGTTTTAAATACACTAAGTGAGTCGGGGAATATTGCAAAAAAAGCTATAGAAATTAGACATACATATTCATCTTATATAGTATTTAACAGATGGGATAGATTTTTGAATACCCAAAAGAGGAAAATGTAGATGACTTTCGAAAAAAATAAAGAATATGTTATTGCCTTAATATTATTGATTGTAAGTAATATATGTTTCTATAATATGAATTATATTTTATTATATATTATTTTAACAATAGTAGCACTAGGAATTCTGGCATTAAAGGCAGTGCCAAAACTGATAGCAGGGAGGGTATACATTCCAGCATGTATATTTTGGTTAATTATTAATTATGGTATTTTTACATTTAATGGTTTGCTACGATTGAAGTACGGAACGTATAATTGGGATATGATGCTCTATACGTGCGTGCAATGCTGCGCGATATATTGGACTTTTTGGAAATTAGTTACTTCTGAAAATTGGTTTGACAACATAAAACAAGTTATTTTTTTAGCAACAATTATTAGTCTTCTAATTTTGATTTTAGGTGAAATAAAAAACTTTGGAGTCGATGGCCTCAGAATTGGAGATTCGCTAAGCGGCAATGTAAATGTTGCCGGGGCAAATTTTGGTATAATGTCTCTTTTCATAGTCTTTATTTGCAATAAAGAAAAGAAAATATATAATTGGATTGTTTTTGGAGCGGTTGCTGCTGTAATGCTGTTAACCGGGTCGAAGATGACAATCATTATTTTGATGATAGATTTAATCTACTTTATTATAAGCTCGAAGGACAAAATTAAAACGTTAATTTTGGTTTCAGTAGCAGGGGTAGTGTTATTAGTTGTTGTCTTTAAAGTCCCATATTTTTATAATATTATAGGATATAGAATAGTTGATATGATTTACCAATTGTTTGGAATTGGTCCAGGTCATTATTCAAATTCTACAAATGTCAGAAAGATTATGATTCAAGAAGGCTTCAAATTTTTCATAAATCATCCATTGTTTGGTGGAGGCGAAAAGTATTTTGGAAGTCTTACGAGCACAATTTATGCATACAGCCATTGTAATTATACAGAGATTCTATGTAATTTTGGACTAATAGGATTTGGAACATATTATATGCCACTTTTCGCAAATATTGTAATAATGTTACGAAATTCGAAAAGGGATAATGGTCTTCTGGCATTAAGTGGTTCTTTACTATGCATTAGATTGTTATTGGATTGGATGCAGGTAACATATTCGGAACCGTGCATAGGGTATATTCCTATGATATTTTCCTTTATTTACATAAGATTATTATATAGAGAGAATGAATTTAATACGTTTAAAGGAGAAAATTGTAATGTCTAAAATTCAAACTATAAAGTATTTATGGAAAAATAATAAAAGAGAAATATTTGTTGCAACATTCAACCATCTTGTAAAAATGGGTATATTCAATAGCCTCTCAGATGAAAAATTTGTATCATTGATGTATTTTATACACATAGGTAAAAAGTTAAATTTAAAAGATCCTCAGGGATTTAACGAGAAATTGCAATGGTTAAAGTTATATGATCATAATTTAGATTACATAAAAATGGTAGACAAGTGTGCAGTAAAACAATATGTGGCAAATAAAATTGGTGAAGAGTATATTATTCCGACATTGGGTATTTGGCAAAGATATAATGATATTAATTTTGATGGATTACCAGATCAATTTGTTTTGAAGTGTACACATGATTCAGGAAGTGTATGTGTATGTAGTGATAAAAAAAGTTTTGATTACAAGAAGGCAAAGAAAAAAATTAATAGAGCGTTATCAAGGAATTTATATTATTGGGGAAGGGAATGGCCATATAAAATGGTAAAGCCACAGATTATTGCAGAACAATTATTGGATGATGGTAATGGAGAACTGATTGATTATAAGTTTATGTGCTTTAATGGAAAAGTAAAATGCGTATTTACGGTAACAAATAGATTTTCAACGGGGAACATGCATGTAACATTTTATGACATGGACTGGAATATAATGCCATTTACGAGGCATTATGCTGCAGATGATGTTGCAATTAAAAGACCACAATCATACGAAAAAATGCTAGAAATAGCAGAAAAACTTGCTGCAGATTTAACATTTGCTAGAATCGACTTTTATGATATCAATGGAAAACCTTATTTTGGAGAAATAACATTGTGTCCGGGAAATGGAGTAGAAGAATTTAAACCAGAGGAATGGGATAATATATTGGGAAGTTGGTTGGATATTGAAAAAAATAAGGAGAAAGTTAGAAATGATAGGATCTCATGAAGTGGGGATAATTAAAATAGTTGAATGCATATATCCAAATGCGAATGAGCAATTTCGACCAAGCCAAAAATATCCGGAATATATGTTTGATGAAATAGCTGAAAGAGAAAATGTAATTTATGATGCTGTGAGAAAAGCATTCATAGAGATGAAATTCGATAAGGAAAATATAAATACGCAAAACTGGAATCCATTGAAAAATATAATAAAGCCAGGTATGACGGTATTAGTGAAACCTAATATGGTAATGGATGTTAATCATTCTGGCGGTGGAACAGATTGCTTGTATACGAATCCATCAGTTGTAGCACCAGTGTTGGATTATATTTTAAAAGCACTTAAAAATAATGGAAAGATAATAGTTGGAGATGCTCCGGTTCAGGAATGTAATTTTGAACAACTTATTAAAAGTAGCGGTTATGAGCAACTGATTCAATTTTATAAAAATAAAGGAATAAATATAGAACTGGTAGATTTTAGAGGGGTAATTTCGTCTGTTAAAGGAGGAATTTATCACTCGGAAGTTCAACCTGAAGCAACAGGGAAAGTTATTAATTTAGGAAAAAATAGCGAATTTTATAACCTTGAAGAATCATTAAAGGAACGATTAAGAATAACAAATTATAATCCAAATAAAGTTTGTTGCCATCATAAAGGAGAAACTAATGAGTACATGATAAGTTCTTATGCACTTGAGGCAGATGTCATAATAAATATGCCAAAACCTAAGACACATAGAATAGCAGGAATGACAGCCTCACTGAAAAATTTTGTTGGTATCAATGTGAGAAAAGAATATTTGCCACATCATACAATTGGTGATTACGATACTGGTGGAGATGAATCAAATATTAATGGAAGAGTATTAAAGTTTAGAGCATTTTGCCTTGATCAAAAGAATATAGCACAAGATAATGGTCGATATTTTAGTTCTCTATTTTGGTTGAATGGAGTTCGATTATTTTCTAGATTGATGAATGGATTAAGCCAATATAGAGAAGGATGTTGGTATGGAAATAATACCATTAGCAAAACAGTGGTTGATGTAAATAAAGTAGTGTATTATGCAGATAAAGAAGGTAATATCAGAGATACACCGCAAAGAAATGTTTTAATAGTTGCAGATATGATTATTTGTGGTGAGGGAAATGGACCTTTATGTCCAAATCCCAAAAATGTTGGAATGATTGGAATAGCAAGTAATCCTGTGTGCTTTGATGAAGTTGTTGCAAAAATTATGGGGTTTGATAAAATCAAAATTCCAACAATTGTAGTAGCACGAAAAATAGCTTCAGGAAAATGCGAGATTGTTAAGGATAGTCAAATACCCAAGATATATTCTAATGTCCCTCAATATAATGAAAAAGGAATAGATGATTTAAAGGAAAGTCAAGTGTATTGTTTTGAACCTGCAAATGGTTGGAAGGGACATATAGAAGGGAGTTATAGATAGGAAAAAAGAAGATGATAAGAAAAATAATATTACGAATGCAACTATACGTGCGTTATATAATATTGAAAATTAAGCTTGGGAAATTGCTAGAAACGAAAGGTTTTTTTACTATAGGAAAGGAATGCGAATTTGAAATTTTAGAAAAAGGAAGAGTTTGTATAGGGGAAAAGGTGGAGTTTTCGAAGAGAAATATCGTAGGAGTGGTAGGAGGGAAAATTTTTGTAGGTTCAAAAAGTTTTTTTAATGATAATTGTAGGATAATTTGTAGAAATAATATCCAAATAGGTGATAATTGTATATTTGGACCAGGAGTGACAATATATGATCATGATCATATATTTGATTGGACTGGAATTAAAGATGGATATAAAACTGGAGAAGTAGTTATTGATAGTGGATGTTGGATTGGGACTAATGTTACAATTTTAAGAAATACACACATAGGAGAAAAAAGTGTAATAGGAGCTGGAACAACTATTAAGGGGGATATACCAGCTCATTCGCGAGTAGTTGGAACATCTAATTTGATTAAAACTATAGAAAAAACTAATTTTAGAGATATGTAGGTCACTTGGCGTTATTAGATTATTTTATAAGGATATGAGGAAAAATGCTTGAAGAAAATATGGTTATTGTAAGTGTCGTGTGCATGACTTATAATCAAGAAAAATATATCAAGGATGCAATTGAAAGCTTCCTTATGCAGAAAACAAATTTTAAATATGAGATTATTATTCATGATGATGCATCTTCTGATAATACGGCATTAATAATAAAGAAATATGAACAAGAGCATCCGGATGTTATAAAAACGATTTGCCAACAAAAAAATCAATATTCTCAAAATGTAAATATTTTACAAGAATACTTAATCCCAATGACTAGGGGAAAATATATAGCATTTTGTGAAGGTGATGATTACTGGACAGATGTGTATAAGCTACAAAAACAGGTAGATGCTTTGGAAAAAAATGTACAATGTACTATATGCGCTCACGCAGTTAGTATAGTGACTTCTAAAGAAAAGAAAAAAATAGGTGAAATGGCACCAAGTCAGGAAACAACTATTTTCCCAGTTGAAAAAGTTATATTGGAAGGAGGAGGTTTTGTAGGAACAAATAGTTTGATGCTCAAAAAAGAGATATTTAAAGATATTCCTCAGTTCCGCAGAATATATCCATTTGATTATTCGTTACAAATATGGGGGGCATTGCGAGGTGGTATGTTGTATTTAGCTGATTGTATGGCTGATTATAGGGCACAGGCAGATTCATCATGGTCCATTACAATGAAGAACAATCCTGCTTTGAAAATGAAACATTATGCAAGAATAATAGAGATGCTAAGAAGTTTGGATCAATATACTCAGGGAAAATATAAAACCGAGATAAGATATAGTATACAATTGCAAGAATATTCAATACTATTATTGAAAGGTGACTATAAGAAGATAATAAAAGGAGAATATGAAAGTATATTTAGAGAAGAATCTGTTGCTAATCGATTTAAAATATATATTAGAGTAATTTTCCCGTGGAGTGTTAGGCTAAATAAATGGAGAAGAATGTATGCAAGAAAGAAATAAAAATATTATTTCTAATTTTTTTTGGCGTCTTATGGAGAGAAGTGGAGCTCAAATAGTTACATTTATTGTATCAATAGTATTAGCTCGAATTTTGATGCCGGAAGATTATGGAATAATTAGCTTAGTAGTAGTATTTACATCCATTTTGCAAGTCTTTGTTGATAGTGGTTTGGGAACTGCATTAATTCAAAAAAAGGATGCAGATGACTTAGATTTTTCTTCTGTTTTTTATTTTAATTTTGTTGTCTGTATTATTCTTTATATAGTTATGTTTATAGTAGCGCCGTATATTTCATTGTTTTATGGTGATGCTATGCTTACCCCGATTATTCGTGTTATGAGCTTGACTATAGTTATATCTGGATTAAAGGGAATTCAACAGGCATATGTTTCGAAAAATATGTTGTTTAAGAGATTTTTCTTTTCCACAATCGGAGGAACTATTTTTTCAGCAATACTGGGTATTAGTTTGGCATATTTAGGATATGGCGTATGGGCTTTGGTTATACAGCAACTTTCTAATAATGCAATAGATACATTTATTTTATGGTTAACAGTAAAATGGCGTCCAAAGAAAATGTTTTCATGGTCAAGGCTTCTTAGTTTGCTGACTTTTGGATGGAAATTATTAGTTTCGTCGCTTTTAGATACATGTTATAATAATATACGTAATTTAATTATTGGGAAAATGTATTCGGCTGCAGATTTGGCGTATTATAATCAAGGGGATAAGTTCCCCTATGTAATAGTATCTAATATTAATACCTCCATAGATAGTGTATTGTTACCAACATTATCTGAAGTGCAGGATAATCGTATAGCTGTGAAAAATATGACGCGTAGAGCAATAAAGACAAGTACATACATAATGGCACCGCTTATGATGGGACTTGCATTTTGCGCCGAACCAGTAGTAAGAGTAATTCTAACGGATAAGTGGTTACCGTGTGTTCCGTTTTTAAGAATTTTTTGTGTCACGTATATGTTTTGGCCAATACATACAGCTAATCTTAACGCTATAAAAGCGATGGGAAGAAGCGATTATTTTTTACGACTTGAAATAATTAAGAAGATCATGGGAACGGTGATTTTATTATCCACTATGTGGTTTGGTGTTAAGGCTATGGCATATAGCTTATTGTTAAGTGGTATTTTAAGTCAAGCTATAAATGCATATCCTAATAAAAAATTATTAGGATATGGTTATCTTGATCAAATGCGTGATTGCACTCTAGGAATTATATTAGCTGTTTTTATGGGGATATGTGTGTATTTTATAGGATATATTCCTATACCCACGATTGCTTCATTAATGATACAGGTTCTTTTTGGAGCAACAATTTACATTGCAGCATCTGCGGGCCTGAAATTAGAGGAGTTTAAATACCTGACAGATATGATTAAGTCGTTTATTTCAAAATAGGAGTTTTTTGTATGGAAAATAAAATATTAGTGACACAGTCATCAATTCCCCCACTTGAGGAGTATATTAACGAAATTGCACATATATGGGATAGCCATTGGTTGACGAACATGGGACCAAAACATAAAAAATTACAGGAAGAATTATGTGAATATCTTAAAGTAGAGAATATTGATCTTTTAACAAATGGACATATGGCGTTGGAACTTACGCTTCAAGCAATGAATTTGCAAGGTGAAGTTATCACGACACCTTTTACTTTTGCATCCACGACCCATGCGATTGTTCGTAATGGTTTGGCTCCGGTATTTTGTGATATTGATCCTGATACTTATTGCATGGATGCCAGTAAAATCGAAAAACTAATAACTGATCGTACCTGTGCAATCATGCCAGTTCATGTGTATGGTAATGTTTGTAATATTGAAGAAATTGAACGTATTGCACACAAATATGAGTTGAAAGTTATCTATGATGCAGCACATACGTTTGCCGAAACGTATAAAGGAAAGGGGATTGGTTCTTTCGGTGATGCATCTTGCTTCAGTTTCCATGCTACAAAGGTGTTCAATAGCATTGAGGGCGGAGCTGTTTGCTACAAGGATAAGCAACTGGGGGCTAAACTCTATGAACTGAAAAATTTTGGCATACATGGACCAGAAGAAGTGCCTGCTGTCGGTGCAAATGCAAAAATGAATGAGTTCTGTGCAGCGATGGGAATTTGTAATCTTCGCCATGTCGATGAGGAAATTACAAAGCGCAAGGCAGTGGTCAAGAGATATCGCGAAAGGCTGAGCGGTGTGGAGGGAATTCAACTTAATTGTATTCAGAGTGATGTAAAGAGCAATTATGCTTATTTTCCTGTTGTATTTGAAGAAAAACTATTTGGTGCAAGCCGTGTAGAAGTGTTCGATAAGTTGGCAAAAAATGGAATCGGAGCGAGAAAATATTTTTATCCCTTGACCAATACATTTGAGTGTTTTCATGGGAAGTATGACGTTACGAAGACTCCCGTTGCTTTACATATCAGCAAGAGAGTGCTTACCTTGCCTTTGTATGCAGATTTAGCACTGGAGGATGTGGATAGAATTTGTGATATTATTTTAAACTGCAAATACTAAGGAGATGATAACGTGAAAAAATTGATGGTGTTGGGAGGATCGCGCTATGCACTCCCTGTAATTAAAGCGGCACATAATCTCGGAATTCATGTGATTACCTGTGATTATCTTCCGGACAATGTGGCACATAAATTTTCTGATGAATACTGCAATATTAGTATTATTGATAAGGAGAAAACGCTTGAAGCAGCAAAGAAGCTGAACATTGATGGTATCATGTCCTTCGCCTGCGATCCCGGTGTTATTACGGCGGCGTATGTTGCCGAACAGATGGGGATGCCAAATGTAGGACCATATGAATCGGTTTGCATTCTACAAAATAAAGGAAAGTTCCGTGAGTTTCTAATGAAAAACGGCTTTACTGTTCCAACTGCAAAAGGATACAAAAAGATTGAAGATGCACTGAAAGACGTGGAAATGTTCCATTGGCCGGTAATTGTCAAACCTACAGATTCAGCAGGTAGCAAAGGTGTGACTAGAGTGGATACCCCCAAAAACTTGGAAAAGAGTATCCGGTATGCCTTGTCATATTCACCATCGGAAGAGTTTATTATTGAGGACTTCATCATGCAGCATGGTTACTCGTCTGACACTGATAGCTTCTCCATTGATGGAGAATTAAAGTTTGTATCCTTTAATTGCCAGCGGTTTGACTGTAATGCAAAGAATCCGTATACGCCAGCGGCCTATAGTTGGCCGTCTTCGATGACTTCAAAACATCAGGAAGAACTGAAAAATGAAATCCAGCGACTTCTCAAATTGTTGAAAATGAAGACTGCAGTTTACAATATTGAAACACGCGAAGGGACAGATGGTAAGGCGTATATCATGGAAGTATCTCCTCGTGGCGGAGGAAATCGTCTGTCAGAATGTCTGCATTATGCTACAGGTGTGGATATGATTACGAACATGGTAAAATATTCGGTGGGGTTACCAGTCGATGAAATTGTGCAGAGACCCTATAATGGTTGTTGGGCAGAAATTATTCTCCATAGTGATGAACCGGGAATTTTCAAGGAACTTTGGATCTCGGATGAAATCTCAGATAATGTTGTAGAACATGATCTTTGGATTGAAGAAGGCATTACTGTCGGAGGATTTGAAGCGGCCAATGAGGCGATTGGTACTCTTGTTCTCAGATTTGACAGTCAAGAGAAAGTTGAAGAAGTCCTTGGTCATCAAAGCAAATATGTAAAAGTTATATTGAAGTAAGTTGTTGAAAGGAAAGCATAATGAAAAAAATAGTTGTTTTTGGTGCTAGCGGTGATACGGGACAATATTTTATAAATTATTTTTTGGAGCACTATAAGGGTGGAGAATACCAGATTGTTGCAACCGGTACTCGAGCAACAGATTATTTTAGTCGATTAGATGTACCGTATTATCGCGTGAATATTACAAATAAGGATGAATTTTCAAAACTGCCAAATGATGTTTATGCAGTAGTTGATCTTGCGGGTGCTATGCCTGCGAGAATGAAAGGATATAATCCTTATAAATATATTGATGTAAATATTACAGGAAATCTTAATATATTAGAGTATTGTAGAAAAAACAATGTAGATCGAATTTTGTTTGCACAAAGCTTCGGTGACATAAAGGATTATGGGGAAGAAAATCCATTATTGACGACAGATTTGCCGCGCAAATTTAGTTTCACAACGGATCATACTATTTATGTAATGTCTAAGAATTTTGCGGTTGACATGATTGAAAACTACCATCAAATGTATGGTTTAAAAAGATTTATCTTTAGATTGCCGACAATTTATCTCTACTCGCCAATAGACACATATTATGTTGATGGTATTGAAAGAAAGATAGGATATAGACTATTAATTGACAGAGCTATAGCAGGAGAACCGATTGAGGTGTGGGGGGATTCTCGCCGACAAAAAGACATGGTTTACGTAAAAGATTTTTGCCAAATGCTTTACAAGGCATTATTTGTAGATCGAGATTGTGGGTATTACAACGTTGGTACAGGTATTGGAACTTCGCTTTTAGATCAAATCAATGGAATGATTGATGTTTTTGGAGAATCAGGAAAGAAATCTGAAATTATAATGCGACCGGACAAACCTAATGCACCTCAATATATTATGGATATTACACCAGCGATACGGGAATTGGGGTACTATCCTAAATATAATTATTTGGAAATGTTGCAAGATTTTAAAAAAGAAATGCTACTGAATAAAATTGATGTAGGGAATAATTGAGTAATCTTTCGAGAAAATTATACTTGCAAAAAACAAATATTTGTTGATTGAGTGAGAAAATCATAGAAAGAAGCAATTATATGGAAACTAAAAAAACAAAAATTGAATTAACTGGTAAGCATATTTTTATCACCGGTGTTGCGGGTTTTATAGGTTCTAATCTTGCTAAAAGATTATTAACATTTGTGCCGGATATTCAAATTGTTGGTTTAGACAACATGAATGATTATTACGATGTCCATTTGAAAGAATCTCGTCTCGCAGAGTTAATGAAGTATGATAACTTTATTTTTGTGAAGGGAAATCTTGCAGATAAGGAAACCGTTAATAGCATTTTTAAACAGTATCAGCCTCCAATCGTAGTAAATCTAGCTGCACAGGCCGGAGTCCGTTATTCTATTACGAATCCGGATGCGTATATAGATTCTAATCTGATTGGATTCTATAACATACTGGAGGCTTGTCGGCATTCCTATGATGAAAGTAACACACCGGTAGAACATTTGGTGTATGCCTCCAGTTCCAGCGTGTATGGAAGCAATAAGAAGGTTCCGTATAGTACAGAGGATAAGGTGGATAATCCGGTTAGCCTATATGCGGCAACGAAGAAGTCTAATGAACTGATGGCGCATGCATATTCGAAGTTATATAATATACCCTCGACCGGCCTGAGATTCTTTACCGTGTATGGTCCGGCAGGGCGCCCGGATATGGCATATTTTGGATTCACGAATAAGCTGCTTCACGGGGATACGATCCAGATCTTCAATTACGGAAACTGTAAGAGAGATTTTACCTATGTAGATGATATTGTAGAAGGCGTTGTGCGGGTAATGCAGGGAGCACCGAAGAGGGAAAACGGAGAGGATGGTCTGCCGATTCCGCCGTATGCGGTATATAATATCGGCAATCAGAATCCAGAAAATCTTCTTGATTTCGTACAGATTCTGCAGGAGGAATTGATCCGCGCAGGGGTGTTGCCGGAAGATTATGATTTTGAGGCACACAAAAAGCTGGTGCCTATGCAGCCGGGAGATGTACCGGTGACTTATGCGGATACCAGCGCATTGGAGAGAGATTATGGGTATAAGCCTTCGACATCTTTGAGAGAAGGATTGCGAAAGTTCGCTGAATGGTACAAGCAGTTCTATATGGGGGAGAAGTAAGAGATTTGTTTATAATAAAGTAGGATATAGTATAAGATGTGAATATACTTATGCTGTAAGGAGGTGCCGTAAAAGCGCTATGGTAAAAGTTGAAAGATCCGAATGTATATGCGGTAAATGTGGAACAAAATTATGGATGGATTGGGATTTTGAGATAGGGCAGGTTATCGATTATGATGACGGTATGGGAGAGAGCGTGACCTATGACGGGGAAGGGCTTGCCGTATGTCCGGAATGCGGAAATGAGATACAGGCGACCTTTTCTGCAGAGGAATATCCGGTGGGAGTGTTGAAGGAAGGAAAAGTAGACATTACGAGAACCAAAGATTCAGAAGAAACGGGATGTAGCAGAGTGACAGCACCTATGATGTATTTCTATGATTTGTAAATAGTATGGGATGTGTATGGAGGGAGTACGATGAAAGCGCGGATTATAAATTGGGGACCGATTGCAGACTGTGAATTTGATTTGGATAAGGATTTGTTGGTTATATATGGGGAAAACAGTGTAGGAAAATCCTATGCAATGCAGGTACTATATATTGTTTTGAAACAAATACTACCTTATATGAGATTTCGTGCATATTATCATGCGACTGCTCAAAAATATGATACACAGGGTCCCTTGAAGCAAGTTGTTGAATGGATTACAGCTTTTTCGCAAAATAAGGAAATACAAGAAGAGAATATTACAGAAAAATTGATGCATTGCTATGAAAAGCAGTTAGTAGAAGAAATATTTCTGACAATTGAAGAGGCTCTTTTTAATACGTTTGGAACATATGAACAAATTCTGGGTGAAAATCCGGTAATTTCATTGTTTGAGGATGAAAAATTTCTATTTCAAATTTATCCGACGGAGAAAACTATAAAATTAAAATTACCAATGAAGCCGGTATACTTGAAAAAGACGAGTTCTGGGTTTCATAAATCTAGAGAGTTTAAAAGTCGGTTGGATGTTTATGTATACAATAATGAAATGCAGGCTCCGATGCAGATCTTGCAGCAGCAGTTATGGAAGATAAATCAGATTCTTGGGAACGAAATACTGTCGGTCACAAAAAGCGTGTATTTTTTACCAGCGTCCAGATCCGGTATATATACTGCGATGAATTCCTTCGGACCGGTTATGGCTCAATTATCTAGAAATCGTTCTTTATTTAAGAGAGGTATTCAGATTCCGAGTATTCCAGAACCAATTACAGATTATTATATGCTGTTATCTGGAATCCGAGTAGATACGAGAGATCGTTTTAAAAAGTATGCACAGGTTATCGAAGAGAAAATATTACAGGGAGAAGTGAAATTCGACAATAATAAGAAAACCTTGACCTACACGGAATATGGTGGAAATCAAACGATGGAGATGAACGATGTGTCTTCTATGATATCGGAAATCTCCCCGATTACAGCATACTTAAAGTATATTGTAGAGAACACGTCAGAATATGAAGAAAAATCGACGAATAAGATATCTGCTTCGCAATCAATTCTGTTTATAGAGGAACCAGAGGCACATCTGCACCCAAAGAATCAGGTAGAACTAATTAGGATATTTGCAGAATTGTCGAAACAAAATATTAAATTGATATTGGCGAGTCATAGCAATTACATTTTTAATGAGTTGAATAATCTGGTATTGGCGGGGGCACTTGATGAGAAAACGTATGAACCGATTCTTATGAAGAGAAGCGAAGGCAGAATGCTCATGTACAGTAAAGAAGCAAACAACCGAAAACAAGAGATAGACCGCCAGCACCACACTATTCCGAACCAAAGAGCAAACGACAAGCACCATGGAAATGTGTATAACTTGCTATTCCGTTATGGAAAAGTCCGTTCACAGAACATGGAAAAGCTAAAGAGCAGCTTTCCCACATTCTGCAAACGGACTTTCCCACAACTCCATAAGATAGCAAGTTATGCACATTACGCACAGTGCCGACTGCTGCGGAAGCCCTCTCATTTCATTATCTATTCAAGAAAATAAATTATGAATTTTTTTCTTAACACTACTGCGGTAGTGTTGACAACCGATTAAGAAAGGTGTAATGTGTAATCAAGCAGAAACTACTGCGGTCTTGTGGAAAGGAGGAAACAAATGGATATTAAACTTTTCGATTCAGAATTGAAAGTAATGTGTGTGCTTTGGAACGAGGGCGACACCACTGCAAAACACATATCCGACGTTCTGAAAAAAGAAATTGGCTGGAACATGAATACTACCTACACACTGATAAAAAGGTGTATCAAAAAAGGGGCGATTGAACGTTCCGAGCCTAATTTCATGTGCCATGCCCTTATTCCCAAAGAAGAAGTACAGGAAGCGGAAACAAAAGAATTGGTTGACAAGATTTATGACGGTTCAGTTGACAAACTGTTTGCAGCCCTGTTAGGCAGAAAAAAGCTTTCCGCTGAACAGATTCAGAAGCTCAAGCAGATTGTGGAAGATTTGGAATGAGGTGGTGTAAATGAATTTACTGCAAATGAGCTTTTCGGGGGCTGCTTTCATTACTGCGGTAGTGATTATCCGTGCGGTGGCAATCAATAAACTGCCGAAAAAGACTTTTCTTGTTTTATGGGAATTGGTGATATTAAGACTGCTTATCCCGTTTTCGATTCCGTCAATGTTTAGTGTTTATACGTTGGTAACTCATAGCATATCTTCTACAACATTGCCGGAAGCTGGAACAGATTACAACATTCCCACTATGCAAGGGCTGTTTGTTACGACACAGGGAGCAGAACAGCCGCCAGAGAATATTTTATCATCTGTTTCCATGTGGTTTATTGTATGGTGTGCAGGAATAATACTTATCGCATTGTTTTTTGTAATATCCTATTTGCGTTGTCTGATTGAATTTCGGACAGCTTTACCCGTCCACAACCATTATGTAGAAAAGTGGCTGGCGGAACGCCCATTGAAACGTCCAATTTTGGTAAAGCAATCTGATAGGATTTCCGCCCCATTAACTTATGGCATTTTCCGTCCTGTTATTTTGGTGCCGAAAAAAATGGACTGGAAAAATGAAAAACAACTGCAATATGTCCTCTCACATGAATATGTGCATATTTATCGCTATGATACTGTAACAAAGCTGATTGCGACACTTGCCCTTTGTATTCATTGGTTCAACCCCTTTGTGTGGGTGATGTATATTCTTTTTAACCGTGATATAGAACTGGCTTGTGATGAAAGCGTCATACGACAATTTGGAGAAAAATCAAAATCTGCCTATTCGCTAATGCTTATCAACATGGAAGCAACGAAAAGTGGGCTATTGCCATTTTGTAACAGCTTTAGTAAAAATGCTATCGAAGAAAGGATAACTGCTATTATGAAAACAAAAAAAACAACTATTTTTTCGCTGGTACTGGCGTGTCTGATTGTTGTCGGGGTAGCTACAGCATTTGCAACTTCCGCCCAAGCTAATAATAATCCAATTTTTGAAGAACAGGAGTACAAACCAATACATGCTTCCGAGAATGCTTCAGATTACGATACGGCGGCAGAACTGCCCGGCGGTAATATTGACTATGGGATATATGAAGAATATGGATTGATTTATGATAAGAATAGCAAGTGCTACACTTACAAGGGAAATGTTGTCCGATTTTTTAATGACCCAGTGGGCGGCGCAAGTTTTACCAATTTCTTTACGGGAACAGTGGATATTGAAGCGGAACGGGATACAAACGATAAACTTATTGGTATTCGGGAATGCACAAAAGAAGTTTATGACAGGCATACAGAAAAGTATGAAAATTCAGGACTTAAATCAATGCCCGCTGGCACTTCTACAGAAAATGGAGATATGATTAGAAATCATGAATCTTACAGCATGGAATCTGGAGATAAGACAGAAAACATGAATACGCTCCAAGATTATGAATCCTATGGCATAGTTTATCACCCAAAAGATGGGTATTGGTACTACAACGACCAGATAATTGGTATATTCATTGATACTAAAAAACCCATCATCTATTTTAATAACAGTGGCAGTATATATCTTTCCATTGCTGAAAATAGTGAAAATGGAGTTATGGAGATTAAGGAAATTTCCGAAGCGGAAGCACAAAAACTTTTACGGGATAATAATTCGGGCAATTCTGCTTCATTCACAGTAGAAACCTTGAAATAACAAGTGTCTTATAAACCATACGCCGTATTATGTGGGAGAAAGGGGGAACTATTTATGCCTTGCACAGAAGCATATAAGGAGCATATCGAGTACACCTTTAATGCCTTTTGCAGAGTTGTCATACACTATGCAGCAATCAACGCATGGCGTGACAGGGATAAACGGCGGCAAAGGGAAATATCCTTTGAATATCTCACAGAAGAAAAGTTTTATCCATTTTGTACGTCAGACACATATTTCATTGACCCTTACAAGCAATACCCTGTTACGATATGCGGTCAGAGGGTTATCCTCACAAATGGAAATCTTGCCGAAGCCCTGTCCTCTCTGCCAGAGAAAAAGAGGGAAATCATTTACCTTTATTTTTTCGGGCGTTACACACAGCAGGAAATCGGGGAACTGTACGGACGCTGCCGGAGTACGGCGTGGCATCACATACACAGTGCCTTGCAAATGCTGCATGAAGAAATGGAGGTGCTGTCCCATGAGTAGCCTACTTCTCCCCTATGACACGATAATAAAAGCACATGAGGGCGACCCTATAGCGATACAAGCTGTCCTTGACCGATATGCCGGGTATATCCGCTATTTCTCCAAAATGAACGGCTATTATAATTCTGATATGGAGGACTACATCAGAACAAAGCTGATTGAAAGCCTGTTCAAGTTCCGGCTTGACCGATAACATAAAAACTGAATATCCCGCCGCCCCGCAGCAGCACATGAAGCAGTAAATCCGAAAAAGATTTGCTGCTTTTTTTGCGCCCATTTTTGGCAAATTTCCAAAAGTTCCGTATTAGACATTGAAGCTAAAAAGGCT
>OGJQ01000298.1_pt1 | contig 43816 bp, 44 predicted proteins | sample 1572261 | NCBI WGS metagenome assembly OGJQ01 (sample SAMEA2582138, study PRJEB24529) | metagenome | biome: Human gut stool | place: China | collected 2011
CGAGAAAATCAATACCTGGAAAGACTTCTTTGAAAGTCTTAAAAGTCGTGGCTTAAGAGGTGTTGACATTGTTATATCTGACGCACATGCCGGACTTGTTGAAGCAATAAAAGAATGTTTTTCCGGTTCGTCTTGGCAGCGCTGTCAAGCTCATTTCACAAGAAACATTATTGATAAATGTCCTAAGAAATACAGTACTGGTTTAGCATCTGAATTGCGAGATATGTTTAATGCATCTACGATAGATGAAGCAAGGCGACTGAAAGAATGTATATATGATGAATATCAGGATGTAGCTTCTGAAGCGATGGAAATTCTTGATGAAGGATTTGAAGACAGCATTACTATTATGGCATTACCATCAAAATATCGTATAGCTCTAAGAACCAGTAACATAATAGAACGTGAAAATCGTGAAATACGAAGGCGAGAAAAAGTTATTCAGATTTTTCCGAACACAGAATCTATTATTAGATTAATTGGCGCAGTCCTTGAGGATGATCATAATGATTGGAGCATAGGTCATAGACTTTTCGACATGAAGGAATACTATGACAAGTTAAATGCAATTCAAAGGACATTACTAAAGATAAAAGCAGCGTAAACATATTTAATATAGCTGAAAGATGAATTTACACACAAAAATGGACTTGACTCAGATGAATAAAACTAACCAGCAGTTTTGTTTATAAAGGTGTTGAATTAATTGAATTAGATATAATATAATGTCCATAGGTGATTACCTTTCTTTCTATCCAGATATTGTTTTTTCGCAGATTCAATTATACTGGTTATTTAGGGGGTAGTCACCTTTTTTATGCAAAAATATGTGGAAACCCTTGAAATATAAAGAATTATAAGAAGAAAAGGGGTGTCAGAGTTGACACTACCAAAATAACAGGGGGAGAAAAAAATGCGACTTTATAAGATGGAGCTTTTTAAACTATTTCAAAATAAAATATTTAAAATAGGAATGTTGGCTGCGACAGGATTGCTGTTTCTGTATTTTTGGTTTGCAGAGGTCGGTGGAGAAATAGCGACAGTAGATGGGAAGTTTTATTCCGGTTATGAAGCAGTGCAGATGAATCGGAAGATTACGGAAGAATTTGAAGGTGATTTGACGGATGTAAAAGTGAATCAAATAATTGAAAAATATGGTTTACCTACAAAATTTGAGGAAAATATGCCAGGGTGGAGAGATGGAAACTTTTTAAATGATTTTGTTACAAGATATTTTACCAATGGTGCATGGGAAAATGGTGTACTTCCAACGGAGAGGTATTTTCTGGGGGAAACAGAGTTGGGAAAAGCTTATGATGAAATTGGGAAAACACCTTATTTGGCATATACAACGGGATGGAAGGTATTCGCTGAAATGCTTCAGTTTGGATTGATTTTAGGAAGCATATTGATTATTTGTGGAGTGTCGACCATCTTCGCAGAGGAAGGCCAGACGAAAATGCTGCCATTAATTTTTAGCACGGAAGAAGGAAGAAGAAAAGATGTTCCTGCAAAAATTTTGGCTTCTATGACATTCACTATTTTCATTTTTATGTGGTTTGTGTTAGTTAATTTAGTCTTATGCTGGATGATATATGGTTTGAAGGGATTTGAAAATATATCCTGGATGGTGCTTTCTCAACATATGCTTCAACCTGTATTATTTTTGAAATATCTTGGCATTTTATTAGGATTAGCTTTACAGGCGCTTTTATCGTTATGCACCATTACGCTATGCGTTTCTGCATATCAGGATAGCTCTTTTTGTGCAGTAATTATTGCGGCTGTATGTTGGGGACTTCCTGTATTGATAAGGATGTTTTTCGGGGGGATCATATGGCTTATAGTAGATTCTATGCCGATTTTTCTTGTCATGCCGGGAATTGTAAATGACATATATGAGATATGGTATATTGTACTGGGAATAAATATTTGTTTTGCCATAGGGTGTTTGGTAAAAGGATTGGTATCTTATAAAACAAAACAATTTGCATAAAAATAATTGGCTTGTACAGGATGTGAAATGGGGTGATCATTTGGGAAGATTTTAATTCTATCATTTGAGGATGGAGAAGAGCATATTTTCAATCGTCTTTTGTCATATGCTAATGAAGAAATAGAAGTTCTGAAACATGATGACTTCTGTAAAGAAAAACTTCATTTTGAAGGACTTTGTATTGACAAGTATAAGCGGATTGTGGTTCGTGACGAAAATGAGATTGAACTTACATATACAGAATTTGAAATATTATTGTTGCTGGCTCAAAATGCCGGAATAGTATTCAGCAAAGAACAGATATATGATAGTGTTTGGGAAGAACCATATTTCGGGGATTACAACATTGTTATGAGCCATATTCGTAACATACGGGAAAAGATAGAAGATAACCCAAGCAAGCCAATATACATACAGACGGTTTGGGGTGTCGGCTATCGGTTTAATAAAAATGGGCGGTAATCAAACATAGATTGCTGCCTATTATTGTGTATGAACAAAACGAAAATATCTAAAATGAAACGCAAAAATAGTAAAACGAAACGAAAAACATAAAAATAAAACGATTTTTCTTGAAATAAAACGCTTATGTGGTATAATATATAAATGATAAGGTAAGGAGAATGCATATGTATTATTCGGAGATAGGAAAAATCATTGAAGCTGGTTTAGAAAGAGACAAAGATAAAGTTGCTAGTTTTGCACAGTTATTAGCGAAAAAAATGGCAGCAGACGGAGAAGAAAGAGGAAGCAAGAGAATTGGTGATATATTGGAACGAAAGAACCGTAGTAAGGCTGTTACAGATTCGCTTATAGCCCCGCCACCTGTTGATCAAGAAAGTAGAATGAATATTGTTGAAATAGACTACCAACCGGTTGTAAATGATTTGATTTTATCTAAGGCTGTTGAATTGAAATTGATGGATTTCATGGAAACAATAAATAACAAAGAAAAGATGGATCAGATTGGATTGGAGTTCAATATGTCGCTGCTGTTATATGGATATCCGGGATGTGGTAAAACAAGTGCAGCAAAATATATTGCGTCGCAGTTGGGATTGCCATTAGTTGTAGCAAGATTAGATACATTAATTTCTTCATTGCTAGGAAACACTGCGAAAAACATTCATAAAATATTTGAGTTTGCTAAAAAGCAACCATGTGTATTGTTCTTGGATGAATTTGATGCGATAGCAAAAGCTCGAGACGATCATCATGAATTGGGAGAATTAAAGCGTGTTGTAAATAGTTTACTTCAAAATATGGATGAGTATTGTCAAAATGGAATTTTGATTGCAGCTACCAATCATCATGAATTGTTAGATAGTGCAATTTGGAGAAGGTTTCAAACTGTAATTGAAATGCCGAAGCCTGAATTGGCTGAAGTTGCAAGTATGATAAAAAATATGCCGGAATTTATTGATGTAAGCCAAATAAAGCCAGGACAATGGAAAAAGGTATATGATGCATTATTGGGATTGTCGTATTCGGATATTAAAAATATTTTAAATAATATGGTAAAGAAACTAGTATTAAAGGATGAGAATAAAGTTAAGTTTACAGATATTTTAGTCGAAGCATATTTATTTAAAAATCATGGAAATTACACTATGGAGCAAATGGTACAATATATGATTGATCATGGGGTATCGCAAAAACAAGCGTCCTTATATTTTAATGTTTCAACAAGACAAATAAAAAACTGTTTGGAAAGGAGTGAAAAAAATTGAGTGAAAAATATTTGCCAATAAAGATTTTCGAAAAACGAAAAGATTATGATGATAGAAGTACTGAGGGCGGAGGAGATAGTCATGAAGGTAGTTGGGTACTTCATGGAGAAGAATTAAATAAACGTGTAGACTACTTAAGTAAAAATGTTAATACCATACAAGATTCTTTTCAAAAATGGAAAGAAAATAAGCGAGCATTGCCAATGATTATCTCAACGACGGTTATTGATAAAGCAATTGCCAAGACACATAGAAGAAGAATTGTAAATTTGCTAGAAAATGACGGCAAAGATAATGTGATAGGTGTGTATGGAGATAGGCAGTTGCTATCAATGGTTACAGAGGAAAGTCTGCTAAGTACAATTAGCCAGGTAATAGGAAGAAGAGAGGATGAGGCAACTCTTATTTCTTCAATTTCTGGAATAGATGTGTTTTCACCTTTTGTTGAACCGTATGATTCTGATAACAATGTTTATCGAGTTAGATTATGTGATTATAATGATTTTGACTTGAATAATATGGCAAAGATTTTATTTGAACAATCTTGTGAAGCGGCTGGTATTAAAATTCGTTCTAAGGTGCGATTTACTACGGATATGACGATTTATAGGGTCACAATTGACAACTTGGAACAGCTGAATGCTATGGGAGAATTTGAGGGTGTCTATTCGGCTGAAAAGACATATCCGATAATGGCAACTATGGATATTTTAGATTCTGATAATGTAGTCGTTGTAAAACAACCAGAAGAAACGGAAGAATATCCAGTGGTAGGAGTATTAGATACGGGCATAGCGGACATTCCGTACTTAGCACCTTGGAAAGAGGCGGTTGTACATGAAAATTATCCAAAGGAATATCAGGATAATTCCCATGGTTCCTTCGTTGCAGGTATCATTGAATATGGGGATGAACTGAATGGTACAAATATCTCAGCCTTAAGTGGAGTGAGATTATTTAATGCTGTAGTACATCCTGGAAATACAATGACAATTTATCCGGAAGAATTAATTGATCATGTGCGTGAAGCAGTTGAGAACAATCCTGAGATAAAGATATGGAATTTATCTCTAGGAACGACAATGGAAAGTGAATTAGACGAATTTTCAGAGTTTGGTATGGCTTTGGATAATATCCAAGATGAGAATAATGTTCTGATAATTAAATCAGCTGGAAATTGTAACAATTTTGCAAAAGGTTTACCCAAAAGCAGAATAAGTAAGACAGCAGATTCAGTGCGTTCTTTAGTTGTAGGTTCAATTGCAGAAACGCAGGGGGAGCATGATTATGCCGAACCAAATATGCCTTCGCCATTTACAAGAGTTGGACCGGGACCTGCAAGTATTGTAAAACCGGATTTGGTATTTTATGGAGGTAATGCTGGAGTTGATAAGGGGAAATTGGTTATCAATGGAGTTCCGTCATTTGGTTTAGATGGAAATATATATAAAAATGTTGGAACAAGTTTTTCTACCCCAAGAGTGTCTAGAATAGCTGCAGAACTCGCTTTCATGATGCATGAGGATTTTGATGCGTTACTTATTAGGGCGTTGATGATTCATTATGCAAAGTATCCGGCGGATATTAAAATGAAAATGACAGATAAGGTTGCACAAATGGGATTTGGAATGCCTGTAGGTGCCAATGAGATACTTTACAATTCACCAGATGAGATAACACTAATTTTGAGGGATACTTTGGAAAAGGGAAGCTTTATTGAAATGTTTGATTTTCCTTTTCCGACAAGTCTGGTAGATGAAAATGGATTTTTTAGAGGACAGATTATTCTTACATTGGTAAATAAATCACTTGTAGATGAAAAACAGGCAGGAGAATATTGCCAATCAAATATAGATGTGTTTTTTGGTACATATGAGACTGAGAAAGATCGTGATGTGACAAAACCGACGATAAAAAATCCTAGAGGTGTGGATGATAATCAAAACCTTTTATCTGATAGCTTATATAGCGCAAGTGCGAAGGGAATACATCCTATAAATGGATTTGAACGGGAATGTACACTGGTTAAGTATGGTAAAAAGTTCCATCCAGTTAAGAAGTATGCAATTGATTTAGCTGATATGACCCCGTCAAATCGCGATAAGTGGTTGCCATCTACACGCAAGTGGTATCTGAAGATAGAAGGTTTATATCGCGATTTTATTGAAAATGAAGCTGTGAAAAAGGATTTTCAGTTAAGTCAGGAATACTGTATGATTTTAACTATTCGAGATCCAGAACATACAGCTCCGGTTTATGATGAAGTGACGCAACAACTTACAAACCGCAACTTTATTCATCATGATGTGAGAGTAAGAAATGTAGTTCATGTAACCAATGAATAAAAGTATGTTTAGGGCTCGAATAATAGAGCTTTAAATATAAATGCGGTATTGCTCTGCAAAGCAATACCGCAACATCGGATACACAGTTGGTATTCCGAATCTTGATAGTTCAAATAGATTATAGCGGAACTGTACTTCTATTTCAAGATATAATTCCCAACTGAGAAAGGTATGGTATTGAAAATGGGAAAGACAATTTGAGTAAGAGTCACTGCAAAACCAATATCAAACAGAAGAGTAAGAGTTAAGACTTCGTTGAGTAGCGGTGGGACAACCAGAACAAAACACAAACAATCAAAATGAAATAGGAGGGCTATTTTTATGGCAACAAACAGACCAGTTGGAGATAATTCTCGAGTGGGAGCAGTTAGAAGTAGATCGCAGGTATATAATCCGACAACGGGATTATGGACTAAGCGAGATGCACAAACAGGAAAATTCATGGATGTAAAAACATCTAGTAACACACCTTTTAAAGGGGTAAGAAAAGAGAAGTAATATAGTAAAGTATCAGGCAAGGAAGTAATATGGCAAAGTCATTTTGCTTCCTTGCTATGTTATAATGAAAACTGTTGTTCTTATGGAGGAATATATGAGAAAAAAGAAACACAAGAAGAAAAATAAAAATATGAAAAAAAGAGAAATACAAAAAATGCAGGTAGAAAATCAGCAGGAGGTGTTGGGTGCTGATGTTGATAAAAATCAGGTAGAAAACCAGCAAGAGATATTGGTAGATGCTGCTGAGAAAGAGCAAAGAAGAACAACCCGATTAGGAGCAATTATAGCTATTGTTGCGGTGATAGGAACGTTGTGTGCTTTTTTATTTAAGATGACGATTAGTTCTTTAAATGTGTGGTCGGAGCAGGGGGTAATGTATTGGTATTTGCAAGCACTTTTTTCATTCGCATTATCAACATCAGTTATTATATTTATTGACATAGTGTTGTATGTAATAAGTGATCTAAAAAGGTACAATACGCTGGATCAAAATTATAAGCAGTATGATCAGGAATCAGACAACAGATACATGTACTTACTAAGTGATTTTAGAATATATACAATAATGATTATTTTTGTATTCATTTTATCTATTCCATTATCTGCAATTTATGGAGAGGAGAGTCAAAAATGGAGTGGGATTTTGGTCTCTTGTCTGTGTGCAGTTGTTGGAATTGTTCTTGTTGTGCAATGGGTAAAACATAAGAGTAAAGAGGAAATTAAGAGAATTCTTCTGAAGGTAGGAGGAAAAATTGCAGAATGGATGTTTGTAGCATTATTATGTTTTACTATAAGTGCTATATTTATTGTGAATAATAAAGCAACAATTAGTGTAAGTTATAATGCTGATGGTATAGTGGAAATTTGTAATACATCAGCAGAAAACTATAATGGACTCGATATAGAAATATGGAATATGGATGGAGAAAAAATTTACACAGAGTCTGTTGAAAAGGAAAAATTGTTGTTTGCACGAGAAGATAAGTACGTTAATAATGAAGTTGAAGGTGAAAAGGTGGCAGAAGGAATATTAATAAACAGTGAATGTTTACATTGGAAATATATGTTTGATTTGAAAGAAGTAATAAATGAAGCGGGTGAGTATTGTGTTTCAATAACAGTACATCAAGATGGTAAAAGTGCTTTTTTGATTAATTCATTATCTGTAGAGAATAAAGAATATATTTTTGCAAAAGACAGTATGGAAAAAGACTATTAAAAATGGTGCTGGGTACAATTTGGGTACAGTAGTTTAGAAACCACATTGACGAGATGTAAAAACGTATCAAAATGATACGACTTCAACACCTGATAACATTAGATTAATATGAAAAATCAAACCCGAAAAAGAGTTTGAATAGTTGAAGCTGAGCTGTAAAGCCTTTGTTTACAAGGGTTTTACAGCTTTTCCTTTATAGGATTGCATTTTCATTGCATTATTTTTCTTCAACTGTTCTGTGATAGATTGCTGTATGTTGATTGCTGGTATAATTAGCAATGCTTTCAGTAGCAGATTGTACTTGTAATATTCCAGTCAGCTTTTTAGCAACTTCAAGATTCGTATTTGGATACAGATGACCATAAGTGCCGAGTGTTGTCTGTATTTTTTCATGTCCTAAACGTTCCTTGATAAGTAAAGGATTTTCGCCCATGCTGATAAGCAATGAAGCGTGGAAAATTGGAAGAGTAAATATCAAAAGCTGAAACAAAAATATAACGGTATTCAGAAGACGTTAGATGATATGCGTAAAGAAAATTATAAATTAGCAGAAGAAAAGAATATAATGCAAGACGTTTCTGATAGGTATGACCGTGTTGTGCGTGTTCTGGGATTAGAAACTGTAGAGGCGGCAATACAGCAAGATATTCGCAACGAGAAAGCTCTGGAAGAATAGCAGCGGATGGAACAAATGCCGAAGAAAAGTATTCATGAAAGATTAGCCTGGGGAATAAAAAAGAGTGGGATGGAGAATCAGCAGCGTAAGAAAAATAAATCAAAAAATAGAGAAATGGAGAGATAAAATCATGGAAAAACACGTTTATGATGAAAAGAACGGATTAAGCTATACTCTGTGTGGAGATTATTATTTGCCGGATCTGGTATTGAATGAAGAAGAACCGACATATGGAAAATATGGAATGTTACGGAAACAGTTTTTGAAAGAGTATAGACCAATACGGTATCAAAACTTGTTATTATCTGGCAAGCTGACAGCACATCTGAATCAGATTGACCAGGAAGTAACAGAGCAGGTCGAAGTGTTAATGAAACAGATGGCAGAAAAACAGGGCGTGAACGAAAACTTAAAGAGGCAGAATCAGATGAAGTGGGTTAGATTGATGAATAATATTAAAGTTAGTGCGGAAGAAATTGTGTTGAAAGAGAGGGTATATATGTGAGTCGAAAGGGTAGTCGAAAGGCTGCTCTTTACAAATATGAAAATAAAAATTGCTGAAAAGGCATGAGTTTTGTAGTGTAAAACTCTTTTGACATTGTGTTTTCCGTTAAGTAAAATATCTTTGATAGACAGATAATGAAAAAATGATTATTCTTGGCTCAGATTAAGAGAACAAATTACTTGCGAAGGGAGGAAATTATATGGAGCTGAGTATACAGATAAAAAATACCGAACAGAGCTTCATCTATCACAGGAGGAACTGGCAGAAAAGGTATATGTAACAAGACAGACAATTTCTAATTGGGAAAACGAAAAGAGTTATCCTGATATTCATAGCCTGTTACTTCTTAGTTCATTGTTTAATGTATCTCTTGATCAATTAATTAAAGGAGATATAGAGAAAATGAAAGAAATTATTAGCGATCAAGAAATTAAAAAGTTTAATTATTATGGTTCCATCTATACAGTTCATTTGGCCGTGTTGATTATATCGGCAGTACCTTTGTTTATGTGGCTCGGGAGGTATGCGTATATTCCGTTTGGGATTTTATTTATTATTACAAAGTACTGGGCGTTAAAGGTTGAAAAACTAAAAAAGAAAAATGATATACAAACTTATAAGGAAATTGTTGCATTTACGGAGGGAAAAAAATTGGATGAACTTCATAAGGCAGTTGAAGTGGGAAAACGTCCTTATCAAAATATATTAAAGGTTATTATCAGTGCGGGTGTTACAGCGATGATTTGCTTATTGATTGGAGTACTGATACACTTATTTTTGAATTAATTGAATTTAAGGATATCTTGATCTGCCGAATTATAAAATAGAGCATTTTTTCGCAGATTTTAACCGTTAGTTAAGAAATCGAAGCCATAATTAAACGAAAGCTCAATTGTAAAAACATATTAGAAATACTATAATGAGAATATAAACAGGAGGTAGGAACAATGCAAATTGGTGAGAAGATAAAAAACTATCGGAAAACTGCGGGATTAACTCAAGAACAGATGGCGGATTATTTGGACGTTTCTACTCCGGCGGTAAATAAATGGGAAAAAGGAAACACATATCCAGATATATCATTACTTCCGTCACTTGCTCGATTATTAAAAATTGATATGAATGAATTATTTTCATTTCGTGAAGAATTGACAGAAAAAGAGATTGGACAATTTGTGAATGAGCTTTCGGAAGTTTCATCGGATAGCTTTATAAAAGCCTTTGAGATGGGAAAAAATAAAATAAAGGAATATCCTCATTGTGATTCGTTGATTTATTCAATTGCTACTGTTTTAAATGCGGCGCTAACTTTATCCGATATCGATGATGAGAAAAAGTTGGAATGTAATAATGTGATTGTTGAATGGCTGGAACGAACTGCTGAAAGTCCGGATGAAAAGGTAAGGATTTCCAGTATTTTTATGCTTGCGGCGAAATATATACAAATGGAAAAATATAAAGAAGCAAATATCTTTTTGGATAAAATTCCAGATACTGTGATAGATGCCACAATTATGAAAACGAATGTATTAGCACACCAGGAAGGGACAGATGTTGCAGCGTTCTTTTTAGAGGGAAAACTGATGCAGACAGTTACGAATATACAAAGCTATCTGTATAAGTTGATAGAAATGGAAGAAGAAACTGGAAATCATTGTAAAGCAGAGGAGATTGCCGAAATCACAGAACATATGGTGTCGTTGTTTGGTCTGTGGGATTACGGTAAAGTAGTACCACATCTATTGATTGCCGGGTATCGAAAGGATGTAGAAAAATGTATTCAGTTGATAAAAGAAGTGTTGATGGAGTCACAGAAGCCATGGAAGATGGTGGAATCACCTTTATATTACAGATATGCGGATACAGTACAGGGAAAATCTTTTTCAGGAGTCGGAAATAATTTTGTTCGTGCATTAGCTACAGAAATTGAAAATAAAGAAGAGTATGAATTTTTGAAAGGGAATAAAGAACTGGAGGCGATTTTTGCTCAATATTTGAAATAGATTGTGATAAAAATATATAGAAATGATAAAATAAAAGCTGTAAAAATCTACGTTGAATTTTACAGCTTTTTGTGTATAATAGAAGTAGCAGAAAGAATGTTAAAGGGAGAAAAATAAATGTTATCACCACAGTTAAGAAAACTAAAAATACAATTAGAGGAGGGGAGGGAGCAAATTGATGTTGATAAAGAACAACTATTGAAAGAACTGAATGAATTAGATGAAATCAAAGGTATTTTACTAGAAAGTTTGGCATTGTCAACAAAAGTATGCCCAACATGTGGAAAGAGGCTGTAAATATGGATTATAGAGAACTTAGAAAATTAAAAATGAAATTATTGCAAAAAAGCAACAAGACAGATTCAGAAGTTCAATTATTAGCGGAATTGCAATCATTAAGTGGGATAATCGATAGTCGATTAGAGCATTCATTGTCATTGTCGACAAAGGTATGCAAAGCGTGCGGGAGACCATTGTAAAAATGAAGGGATATTTTGTGGTATACGAAAACGAGGATGAGCAATTTGATATAAAGTGTGATCTTCGTCCTGATATTGATGATGAAGTGCCGGAAGCACAGAGCATATTATATTCGGAAGTAGAGAATACTTGCAATGTTCTAAAAGCGTTAGATAAAACATCAGATGACATTAAAAGAAAATATTTTAAGAAACTATTAAATCTTACTCAAGTGGGATTAGTGCCAGAAAATGGTGCACAGCCTAAAATGGCAATGGTTGCGTTGGAAAAATTGAAAGCTGAAATGCTACATATTGAAGGAAAACGTATAAAAAATCAATATATGAAAAGGTTAGGCATTACAGCTATAATTTTATCAGCGATAGTTGGTGGTACAATGTGTATATTATTCCATTTGTTAAAGAATAATGTCTTTTCAATGATGGGGTATACATGGTTTGGAGCGATGACGGGTGCGTGGATATCTTATGGTGCAAGAAAATTCCAGCTTGAATTTGAAGATATGTCACTTATAGAAAAAGATATGGTAGAACCAACCATTAGATTGATATATATTGGGGTTTGTTCTTTGATATTTGAACTTTTTTTATCATGCGGTGTTGCTACAATAACTGTAGGGAATATTACAACAGATAGCATTAAGAATTACGAAGAAATACAAATTTTAATAGGTGTTCTTTGCGGATTGGTGGAAAGTAAAATGGGAATAGATATTTATAAAAAGGCTAATTCAGTAGTAGATATTGGAGAAGAAAAAGAGTAATATTATCGGCAGTATGAAAAATTGTAAAATTCTGAATATACAAAGCTGTAAAAATCTACGTTGAATTTTACAGCTTTTTGTGTATACTAGAAGTAGCAGAAACAATTTAAAATCAAAGGAAGGAGCTGAAAGAATATGGCAAATATTTTACCAGTATCTGATTTGAGAAATTATAATGAAGTCCTGAAAAACTGTCATAAAGGAGAACCGGTATATCTGACTAAGAATGGCAGAGGACGTTTCGTTGTCATGGATATTGAAGATTATGAGCGTGACCGTGCAGAGAAAAAGCTTCTCTTGAAGCTGCAGGAAGCTGAAGAAGCAGTGAAAGATGGCGAAGGTTGGTTAGATCTGGACGAACTGAAAGCACTTGTGGGGGAATAAGATGTTAAAACTGCGGATCAATCCGATTGTTGCAAAGGATTTGAAAAACATCCGAGATTATATTGCTGAAGATAACGAAGAATATGCAGCAAAGACCATAAAAGAAATTTACGGTAAATTTGAAAACCTTCAGATGTTTCCTGGAATGGGGTCAGATCTCTCCAAACGGGTCAGCTTTCGGACAGATTATAAATATGCGATATGGGAAGATTATGTTATTATCTACAAGGTCGGTAACGAATATGTAGAGATTTATCGTGTAGTTAACCGATATCAGGATATCACGAGAATCTTTGATTGATAACAGAGATGTGATAACAAATTGATAACACCGTTCAGTACAGTCTGGGAACTTTGGACAGTGGAACACATATAAAACTAGATAGAACCATAATTCCTATACAAAAGTGTATAGTGACGAGATTTTATTTGCGAATTCGAGTAATGGATTGAAATGCCGAAAGCCTGTATTTATGCGGGTTTCCGGCATTTGTTTTATCAAATGACTCTAGTTTGGCTCTATTTGTGGGGAGAGTAATGGAGTTATCAGTTTTGAAAAGGTAAATAAAAAAGGAAGAAGGTATAAGCTATGTTGCCAACAAGAGAAGAAGCACTGAAGTTAATTCGTGATGGGTTACTATTTAATCCGGGACCTTGGGGAAAACATTGTTTAACAGCAGCACACTGTGCAGAAAAAATAGCAAGTGCATGTGGTGATATGGATGTTGAGAAAGCATATATATTAGGTTTACTACATGATATAGGAAGAAAATTTGGTGTAAGACATCTTGGACATGTTTATGATGGATACGTATATATGAAATCATTGGGATATGATGAAGTAGCAAAGATATGTTTAACCCATTCTTTTAATAATCATACGATAGATGAATACATCGGAAAATTTGATGTTACAGATGAAGAATTGACAATTATAAAAACTGAATTAGCAAAGACCATATATGATGAATATGACCGGTTAATTCAATTGTGCGATTGTTTGGCAGGAGCAGAAGGAGTTCTTGATATAGAAAATAGGATGAATGACGTAAAGAAAAGGTATGGCTTTTATCCGCAGGACAAGTGGAATTCCAATATGAATTTGAAGCAATATTTTGAGGGGAAAATGAATAAAGACATTTACCTTATATGTGAGAAAGATACATTTGCACCAGGAAATTTATGATCTTATAAATATATTTTTACTACAAGTTTTATGAACAGGTTGGAGGTGGTTAAGTGGATATTTTATTTAAAAATGATGATTTTGTGTTTTCATACAGAGTTGGCGGTATATTGATACATGAAGGGAAAATTCTGTTACAACGTCCGAAAAATGACAATTATGCAATTATCGGCGGGCATGTTGCAGCGATGGAAACAAGTATGGAAACGCTAAAAAGAGAATTTGAAGAAGAGCTTCATGCTAAGATAGAGGTAGATAATCTGTTAGCAATCGGAGAAATTTATTTTCCATGGGGAAAAAGACCCTGTCATCAGATATGCTTATATTATAATGTACATCTGATAGATGATAATATTCCATTAGATGGTGTGTTTCATGGATATGATGAGCTGGATAATGAGAGAATTGATTTGGATTTCTGCTGGGTTCCGCTAGAGGATTTAAAGAAAGGTACTAAGGTATATCCTTTGGAGTTGATACCATATATTCTTGAGCCGGGGAAAGAAATTGTACATTTTGTTTCAAAGCAGATTTAATTGGATTTATGTGGAGAAGGGAAAAGAGATATGCTAGAAGTCAAGTTTTATGATTCAGTGGATGATTCATTATTAAAATTTGCAGTAATCATCTCACAGAGCAATGGCAAGTGGGTGTTTTGCAAACATAAAGAAAGAGACACATACGAAGTGCCAGGAGGACACAGAGAAGCTGGAGAAAATATTGTTGAAACAGCAAAAAGAGAATTACAGGAAGAAACAGGAGCTGTCAAATTTGAGATAAAACCAATATGTGTATATTCAGTAACGGGTAAGACAAGAGTAAATAATACTGGTGAGGAAACATTTGGACTGCTTTGTTTTGCAGAGATAACGGAATTTGCGAAAGAATTACATAGCGAAATGGAGAAGGTTGTTCTTATGGATAAGTTGCCTGAGAATTGGACATACCCTTTGATACAGCCGAAATTGATAGAAAAGTATTTACAGATGAAAAATTTTGTTGATGATACATTATAAGAAGAGAGGAGATTGAGATTTGGTAAATATAGGAGAAATGATGAATAAAGCGATTATGGATGGCATGTTGCAAGCAATTATTATATTTATGCCATATATTATACCGTTTTTGACAACAGCTCTTGTTGTGTGGGTAATTAAGAAAATTATTGAAAAATTCACATATGATTTTTCAACCATATCAGGAGACTCTAGAAGAATAGCAAGGAAAAAAGCACGAAAGATGGGCAACGTAGTAGATATGATTTCTTCTTTCAAAGATATAAATGAAAGTATAAAAAAATAGAGGGACATAGAGATATCTATTAACAGATATGTGAATTTCAGAGGAATAAAAAATGAGAACTGATATCATAGAATATTTACAGAAAGAAGTATATCACAGGTGCAAGCAACCAACTAACAAATTTGGAATGGGGTGCTATTATCACATTGAAGCTGTGGTGAAAAATGCAGAGATACTGGCAGAAAAATATGGTGCTGACAAAGAAACTGTGATTATAGCAGCATGGTTACATGATATAGCTTCAATAACTGATTATGCAATGTATGAGGAACATCATAAATATGGAGCAGATATTGCTAAAGAGATTTTAAATGAACTGAATTATGATAAAGAAAAAACGGCGTTAGTACAAAAGTGTATTTTAAATCATAGAGGGAGTGTAAAGCTGGGGAGAACCAGCATTGAAGAATTGTGTGTTGCAGATGCCGATGCAATTTCACATTTCGATAGTGTGCCAAGTTTACTTTATTTAGCTTATGTTGAAAGAAAGATGGATATAGAGCAGGGGGCGCAATTTGTGAGGAAAAAGCTTGAACGGAGTTATAACAAGCTATCAGACGAAAGTAAAGAGATTTACAAGGTGAAATATGAGCAGGTGATGGCTGTATTTGGGTGATTGAAACTATTATGAAAAGTATTTATAGCAGTTTGGAGAAAACATGGATATTTCAATAAAGTGTGATAGCTTAAAGGCTATATATAGTGTAAAAAATGGCATGTTAAGATGTGTTGCACCATATGAATTTACAATATCTCTAATGCCAATGATAAAGGTTTGCATAGAAGAAGTGGGGAATAGGATCATAACTTTTACTTGCAAAGAAGAAATTGAAGCTAAAAAGTTATATTCGTTACTGCAAGAATTAGAAAGATTATTGCAGATATTTGATGGAGTTTTTCTTGATTTGGAGGCTATAGAAATACATGGAAGAGAAAGCACTAATTCATATAATGCCCTAGTAGAACACTTTAAAATACAAAGATTACATTACTTTTCGTCTGCAAACTTTATTTCAATATTCAGTGATAGACTCTTAAAATATGAAGATATTTTGTCATCTGAATTATTTGATAAATGGAGAATTTTATTGGATGAATTAGGAGTTGTTAATCAGATGTATTTATATGCGACAAGTTCTGCTGGATTCACGAATGATGTGAAGTGTGCATTTCTTGTAGAACTTTCTGAGTCGTTAATGGAGATAATTCAAAGTGAAGATATAAAATTGCAAAGATATCCTAATGAAAATGGAAAATTAAAACTATGTCTTAGGACAATTATCAATTGCTATGGAAAAACTCTTTTTAGAAATGAAATAGAGTTTGACCTGGAAAAAATTCTTTCTTGTCTGGTAAATACTCGTGTCAATATTATGCATATAAAAATTAATCAAAGAAAGCCTGCATTGGATGGTAGAGAATCAGTTTTATATGCTATTAAAATGAGTTATTTGTATCGGCTTGTGATTTTAGAAAAGTTGGAAATAAATGCTATTTTATATGAGGACAATTTAATAAAAAGAGTAGGTCATATCGATGGTTGGAATGGAATTCAAGAACAATTATTTAATAGATTAAAACAATTTTTATAAAAAGAAATGGAGAATTGCAAATGAAAATATTAGTAATAGGCGGAACAAGATATTTTGGTATACATATGGTTAATAAGCTTTTAGAACAAGGACATGAGGTAACAATAGCAACAAGAGGCAAAACACCAGATTCATATGGAGACAAAGTAGAGCGCATTACCATTCAAAGGACAAATGAAGAAAGTATGCGAGAGGCATTACAAGGAAAGCATTTTGATGTAGTTATTGATAAAATCGCGTATTGTTCTAATGATATCAGGTATGTTATGGATTATGTTGATTGTGATAAATACATTTATATGTCGAGCACATCGGTTTACAATCCTAAGCATATGGATACAGTCGAATCAGATTTTGATGGTTGTTCAAAGAATTTTGTGTGGTGTGGTAGAAAGGAATTTCCATATGAGGAGATAAAAAGACAGGCTGAGTATGCATTATGGCAGAAATATGCAGATAAAAACTGGATTGCTGTCAGGTATCCATTTGTAATAGGAAAAGATGATTATACGAAAAGACTTTTATTCTATGTAGAACATGTCATTAAATCAGAGCCGATGTATATAGATAATATAGATTATCAAATGAGCTATATCCGTTCAGATGAAGCGGGAGAGTTTATTGCATATTTAGTAGATAAAGATGTTAAAGGTGCAATTAACGGAAGTGCTTCAGAAACTATCTCGCTTCGAGAAGTGATTAATTATATCGAAGAAAAGACAGGAAAATGTGCAGTTTTAAGTGAGAATGGAGAAGAAGCACCATATAATGGAGAGCCAGAATACAGTATAAATACTGATAAGGCTGAGAAGATGGGATATCATTTTTCCAATTTAAAAGACTGGATATATGAATTGCTTGATTATTATATTGAGCAGGTTGATAAAGCTGAATGTAAAGTAAAATAGTACAAAGGGGAATGTATATTGACAAAAAAGAAAAGAAACAGAAAATTAATAAAAAATAATGGTTATACATTAGAGGAATTAGGAACACAGAAAGATAACATTACCAAGGAAGAATTAATTGATATATATGCTGAGGCATACTATAAGGCGCTAAAAAGGATAGAAAATGAATCCAAAAACGAGAATGAGCCAGAGCATAAAGCTAAAAATTATAAGAAATATGAATGGGTGCAATACTTTCTAAATGTTCTATTTTTTCCATGGAGGATACACAAAAAGTTTAAGTTAAAGGATAATATTTATGATAATATGTTAACTCTTATAATAAGTTTGATAATGTATTTCATAGGAGGATTTTTACAACTAGTCAGTTTGGGTGGTGTAATTGGTATCATAAATAATATTGGGAAATTACAAGTGACAGTTCTTCTATGGATAGGTGTAATTGTTATATATTGTTTGTTTTTTGCAAGTGTAATAATAATATCAGCAAAACAATTTTCAAAGGAGAAAGATTCTAATAAGATATATGCAGTCAGCTCTATTATAATAGCATTGATAAGTTGTATAATAAGCACGGTGGCTTTTGTTATGCAATTTTTTATGTAGATTAAATACAATAACAACCAGAAACAGTGAGGCCTAAATGGATACAAGATACTATATGATTATTATCAAGGGTGAGATAAAGACAACCGAAGTAATGTCATGTGTGTACGATACCAATGTACATAAATGGAACGTGAAATTTAATAATGGGAAAAGCTATCTCTATGCATATATGAATGTTGAGAAATTAACTAAGCCGGATGTTTTAAATCCTAAGTCGTATCGTATTAGCAGAGAGGGACGGGAGTTTTTTGATATAGATGCAATATCTGTGTTCAGAGGCAGACAGGAGTCTTATTGGCATATTTGTTTTAAAGACGGCAGTGAACGGGATTACCATGAGTGCGATTTACATATTGCGGAGTCGTGCCTGAATGATAAAAGGTCTGCCGATGTATTCCAATATATAAAGCAGATTGCTGAATTGAGTAATATTAGAAATGAAGAGACGGGGGAAAAATTATTACCTAAAAGATTTGATAAAATTACTTATGTTGGTAATGAGGTTGCATTAGCGAAATATTTGAATCCTTCTTTATTGAATACTGGTAAAAGAGGGGGAGAATATGTTCCGATATTTCCATTTGGCTGTAATAACAGTCAGTATAATGCTGTAAAAAATGCGATGGAGAATCAGATAAGTGTAATACAAGGACCGCCGGGAACAGGTAAAACACAGACGATATTAAATATTATCGCTAATATATTGATGCTGGACAAAACGGTACAGATTGTATCTAATAATAATTCTGCAACTGAAAATGTATATGACAAACTGTCTTCGCCACAGTATAATCTGGGATTTGTTGCTGCAACACTGGGAAGTTCTAAAAATAAGAAAACATTTGTTGAACATCAGGATTCATCTTATCCTGATTTTTCAACGTGGAAAATGTCTGAAGAATTTGGTGAAATGCGTAAGAAAATATCAGAGCAATCCGCTAGGTTAAAAGAATTTTTTGATAAACAGGAAAAACTTGCTTATTTAAGGCAGGAATTATCTCAATTAGTTACAGAACAGCAATATTTTAACCAGTATGTTGAAGAATCCGATGTTAATACAGATAATATAAAGTGCAAGAAAATGTTATCATCAAAACAATGGATGATGTTATGGCAGGAGTGTCAGGCAATATCAGAGGAGAAAAAGACAATAGGATTCTGGTTTAAAATAAAGACATTTTTCAAGTATGGCATAACACACTGGAGTTTTTATAAGCAGGAATTTTCAAAGATAATTACAACATTTCAGGCTATGTATTATAAGGCAAAAGAAAAAGAATTATCTAAGCAGATTTCAGATATTGAGGGATATTTAAACGGTGTTGATAAGCATTTGCTTGACGATTTATGTGACAATTCAATGATTTTACTAAAAGACAAGCTGGCAAGAAGATATGAAGGGAACGACAGCCGGAGAGTATTTAGTGAGGATAATCTGTGGAAGGAATCCAATGATGTATTGAAGGAGTATCCGGTTATATTAAGTACCACATTTTCATCGAGAAATAGTCTGAATTCAGATGTGGTATATGATTATCTTATTATGGACGAGGCATCACAGGTAGATATTGTAACAGGGGCGTTAGCACTTTCTTGTGCGAGAAATGTGGTTATTGTGGGAGATACTAAGCAGCTTCCAAATGTTGTTACAGAAGATATGAGGGTCAGAGCAAAAGCTATATTTGATACATATAATCTGAAAGAAGGATATCAGTTTACAAAGAGCTTTTTGCAGTCAATTCTGGATATTATGCCTGATGTAACACAGACATTATTGCGTGAGCATTATAGGTGTCATCCTAAAATAATTAATTTCTGTAATCAGAAATTTTATCGTGGTGAACTGATTATTATGACAAATGATAATGGCGAAGATGATGTTTTGTCAGTGGTGAAAACAGTTGCCGGGAATCATGAACGAAATCATTACAGTCAGCGTCAGATAGATGTTATAAAAAATGAAATTATGCCTAAATATAACTTCAACCCGGAAGAAACAGGGATTATTACTCCGTACAAGAATCAGGTTGAAGCATTGAACAGGGAGATAACAGATATTGATGCAGCTACCGTACATAAGTTTCAGGGCAAGGAGAAAGACAATATTATTATATCCACTGTAGATGATGAAATATCAGATTTTGCGGATGATCCGTATTTGATTAATGTTGCAGTTTCAAGGGCAAAAAAGAAACTGATGTTGGTTGTGACTGGAAATGAGCAGTCAAAAGAACACAATATAACAGATTTAATAGATTACATTCAGTATAATAATTTTGAAGTTGTTGAGAGTAAGATTTATTCAATCTTTGATTATCTTTACAAGCAGTATACTGAGGAAAGAATAGCATATTTGCAGAAATATAAAAAGATATCAGAATATGACTCTGAGAATCTTATGTATTCATTGATACAGGAAATAATTGCGGATAATAAATATTTAAGTTTAGATGTTATTTGTCATTTTCCATTGAATATGCTGATTAAAAATCCTCAACTATTAAATGACAGAGAGTGCCAGTATGCAATGAATCCTGCAACACATCTGGATTTTCTGATTTACAACAGAATCAGTAAAAAGCCGGTTTTAGCGATTGAAGTTGATGGATATGAATTTCATAAAAAGGATACCGTACAGGCTTCAAGAGATTTATTAAAGGATCGCATAATGGATTTGTATGAAATTCCATTATTAAGGTTTAAGACTAATGGCAGCAGTGAAAGAGAAAAGATTGCAGGAATGTTGGATAAGCTGGTTGGATAGTCGAGAGGAAATAATCCTATTATAGTGGAGATATCGTACTAAACTTTGAAAGTTTGGTACGATTTTTATATTTATAAGAAAGAGAATGCTCAAAAAGGATTAAAATATTATTGTAGGGAACTTCTTGTAGATTAACAGAAAAATAGGTAAAATATTTTAGTTAAGTTAAATATAAAAATAAATGAGAGTCACCTTAGAGTGGCTCTTATTTTGTATATTTTTAATAAACAGTATATAACAGTTGACAACACACATCAACTGTTATATACTGTTTATTGCAAAGGAGAAAAGAAAATATGCATATTATATTAAATCATTCTTCCATGGTTCCGATTTACGAACAGCTTATGGAACAGATAAAGTCAGAGATTATCCAGTCTGTATTAAAAGAGGGAGAGGTGCTTCCGTCTGTGAGGACGCTTGCAGGGGAGCTTCGCATCAGCGCACTGACCGTAAAGAAAGCCTATGACAAGTTAGAAGAGGAAGGTTTTGTTACGACTGTTCACGGAAAGGGAACGTATGTGACCGCTTCGGATAAACAGCTTGCATCGGAGGCGAGGAGACTCGCAGTGGAGGAAGACTTTGACAAAGCCATTGACCGGGCAGTGGCAATTGGCATGAATAAAGAAGAAATCTTAGAGGTTGTAAAGCTTATACTTGATGAGAAATAGAAAGGCGAATTATGATAACAATGCAGAATGTCCGAAAGAAATATAAGGACTTTGAACTGGAACTATCTTTGGAAATACCAGAGGGGAGAATTACAGGGTTTGTAGGAAAAAACGGCGCAGGAAAAAGTACGGCAATTAAACTGATACTTGGACTGGTAAAGCCGGATGCTGGAAAGATTTGTGTGTTTGGTAACGAAGGTGGAGAGCTTCCGGCTACGGTAAAGCAGAAAATCGGAGTATCTTTGACGGAGTCGGGCTTTAGTTCACAGTTTACGGTGGAAGATGTCTGGCATATCCTTGCTAAAATGTATCCTGATTTCCAGAAGGATTTTTTTGACCAAAAATGTGATGTGTTAAAGCTTCCTCGGAAGAAGAAATTAAAAGAATTTTCCACCGGTATGAAAGCAAAACTGAGGGTGTTGACGGCAATCAGTCATAAAGCCGATTTGTTGATTTTAGATGAGCCGACAGCAGGACTTGATGTGGAAGCACGAAATGAAATACTTGATTTGCTGCGTGAATATATAGCGCAGGATGAGAAGCGCACAATATTGATTACATCACACATTTCCACAGATTTGGAGTCACTTTGTGACGACATTTATCTCATTCATGACGGAAAAATTATTTTGCATGAGGATACAGATGTTATTTTAGAGCAGTATGGCATTTTAAAGGTGGATGAGGAGCAATATAGGACATTAGACAAGACAGCAGTCATAAGAGCGCAGAAAGAAACCTATGGTTACGCCTGCTTTACTAATGACAGAAGATTTTATCAGGAAAATTATCCGCAGATTGTGGTGGAGCATGGTGGAATTGATGAATTAATTCTTATGATGACGGGAGGGTACAGATAATGGCAGGTTTAATAGAAAAAGATATCCGGTTAATGAGGTGTAATAAACAGGCAGTAATTCTCCTTCTTATCATTGGAGTGGTGATAGGGTTACAGAACGAAGCAGTTATCCTGGGGTGGCTGCCGTTTGCAATTAGTATTCTTCTGATAAATACAGTTACCTATGACGAGCTTGATAAAGGATATGGATTTTTGATGACTTTGCCGATTGATGCAGAAATGTATGTGAGGGAAAAGTATATTTTCTGTCTTACAGGAGGAACGGTTTCATGGCTTGTGGCAGCGGGACTTTACATAATCTTGGAAATGAGACAACAGATGCCGATAGACATGACTTCCCAGATTCCTATGGTATTGGTGTTCCTGCCGGTTACGGCATTGTTGATTGCATTATTGATTCCGCTGCAGCTAGTATCCGGAGTAGAAAAGAGCAGAGTAGTCATTTCGGGGGTATGCGGTGTAATGGGAGCGTCTGTCATTGCATTTGCGGAGCTGGTAAAGACAAATGTATTAAGTGCATTTTCGTTTTTGAACCAGATGAATGGCTGGATACTTGCAGGAATTGCAGTGGTGGTGACAGTACTTCTCATTTTGCTCTCTTATGCAATTAGTGTGCGGATTATGGAAAGAAAAGAATTTTAGAAAATATATAAGCGGGACATTCATAAAAGAGTGCCCCGCTTATTAACGCATATTAGAAATTATCCCCATTCCATCCCCAGTTAGAAACAGCCTGATATTTTACATAGACATGATCTGGTGCGATGCCAAGAACATCTTTAAAAATGTCACATATCTGTCCAGTAAGTTTAGAAAAGGCAGATGGGTTCTCACTTCCGTAAACGCTGACCTCGACCATAGCCACAGGCTCGGCATTGCTTCCTCTGAAGTAGAGCTTGTAGTCAGGTTCGAAGCCGACCATGAGCCAGCTTTCAGATTTGCCGGGAATAGTTTGGATAGCCTGTCCAAGGCGTGATTTAATCTCTGTTTCCTGCGCTTCTGAGAGAGAAGTGCTAATCTTAGAATTAATAAATGGCATATATTTACCTCATTTCTACGCTGTGGCGCGTGCAATTGATAAGTTAATTATAACACTTTATTTGTAAAAATGTTTAATTGCCGGCATCTTCTTTTATGCCTTCTTTAATACCGTGTCGCTCTGCATATCCAGTCAGGATAAGTGTGAGCGCACCGTCGCCTGTTACATTGCAGGCTGTTCCAAAGCTGTCCTGAAGTGCAAATATTGTAAGCATAAGGGCAGTTCCAGTGTCGTTAAATCCAAGCACGCCGGTAATAAGTCCGAGCGAAGCCATAACTGTTCCGCCAGGTACGCCAGGTGCGCCGATTGCAAATATTCCGAGAAGCACGCAGAACAGAATCATAGTTCCGGCTGATGGAATAGTGCCATACAAAATCTTAGATACAGTCATGCAGAAAAATACCTCCGTCAGCACTGAGCCGCATAAATGTATATTTGCAAACAAAGGAATTCCAAAAGAGACCATGTCCTTTCTCAAAACCTTTGATTTGCCGGCACACTGGAGTGCAACTGCGAGTGTGGCAGCAGATGACATTGTTCCAATTGATGTAAGGTATGCAGGACCGTAATGTCTGATTGCTTCAATCGGGTTCTTTTTAGAATACAATCCTGCGATTGTGTAAAGCAGAGTCATCCAAATGTAATGTCCGATTAATACAATAATTATAATTTTCAGGAACACAGGAACCTGCTTTGTTATTGAACCTTCGTATGAGAGTCCGCAGAAAGTGAGTCCGATGAAAAATGGAAGAATCGGTATCATGATTCTTGAAACTATCGCAAGCACAATTTTCTGGAATTCTTCAAGAATATTTGAAATCAATTCTGCTTTTGTCCAAGCGGCAGCAAGTCCGACCATAATTGAGAACACAAGTGCGCTCATAACAGGCATTATCTGTGGAATTGATAATTCGAAAACCGCAGCCGGAAGCTCTTTCAATCCATCAGCAGTAGAGGATATTGACAAATGTGGTATCAAAATATATCCGGATGCTGTAGAGAAAAGTGCAGCACCAACTGATGATGTATATGCGATTGTAACTGCAATCAGAAGAAGCTTAGATGCATTTTTACCCATCTGAGTAATCGAAGGCGCAATAAATGCAATGATTATCAGAGGTATGCAGAAATTAATTATCTGATTGAGAATATATTTCAGAGTTACAACGATATTCAAAATGGCGCGTGAAAATGAATTGCCATCAGTTGAACTTAACAGTAGTCCCACCATGACGCCGGCAATAACGCCCACAAGCAATTTGAACGGCAGGCTGCGAAAAAAACTATTTTTCTTCATTTAATAAATCTCCTTCATTGGTGTAGTTAATAAAAATTATAATATAGGCCGGAGAAAATAACAATGGAAAGGTTTGGGGGATTAATATAGATGAGTTTTGTTAATTAGATTATGCAAGTATTTACCAGGTGATATATAAGGGGATTCTCTAAAAAACCAGTAAATACCTGAAGTTAGAGGCTTATTTGTCTCGTGGTAATAAATAAATTAATTGGCTGGTATTTTTGGGGGAAATGGACTAAAATAGGCAATGAGAGATTTAAGCATGATTGAAAAGGCTTAAATTCGTTGGATTAACATTAACATGAGATGTATTGAAATATGGAATCTAACGTCTATAATAGTAGATTGCACCCGATTAACATTAACATGAGATGTATTGAAATGTAGTTATCTTTTTATTGTAAGCCTTAATATCAATTAGATTAACATTAACATGAGATGTATTGAAATTATACTGCATGTGCTGACTTTTGGAACATGTTTGACGATTAACATTAACATGAGATGTATTGAAATTCTTTAGTCTTTATATATTCAGGTACTGGCATTTTCGATTAACATTAACATGAGATGTATTGAAATTGTGGAACATTATCTTATATTGTGCATAAAATCCTCGATTAACATTAACATGAGATGTATTGAAATAGAATCAGAGAGGCTATTAAGTAACCCTCTCGCAAGATTAACATTAACATGAGATGTATTGAAATTATTAATGCCCAGATACTCATTAAATGCTGTTAAAGATTAACATTAACATGAGATGTATTGAAATGCTTTTACCGCGTCGAGTGTTTCTTTATCTGCTACAGATTAACATTAACATGAGATGTATTGAAATCATGCAAGCGCTGCAAGCTGTATTCTGGTAATTTCGATTAACATTAACATGAGATGTATTGAAATAGCAATGCATGCCTTTTTCTCTTTCCCTTTTTCATTAGATTAACATTAACATGAGATGTATTGAAATTACAACATACTTACAAGCCCCTAAAGAGTGGTTAGGGATTAACATTAACATGAGATGTATTGAAATTTTGTAACAGGCACAATAGGAAGTCTACTAATTAGATTAACATTAACATGAGATGTATTGAAATGAACATAGGAACACTTGACGTATATGGTCGCCCAACGATTAACATTAACATGAGATGTATTGAAATGGAAGAGATTAATAATAAGCTGGATGAAATGGCATCAGATTAACATTAACATGAGATGTATTGAAATCCCAATCCGATAGTACCACTTGCAATCATTGCAGGATTAACATTAACATGAGATGTATTGAAATAGCAACATAGTTTTGAGAGTTACGAAATAGAAGAAGATTAACATTAACATGAGATGTATTGAAATGCTAATGCAAGTAATAGTTATAACAACATTACAGGATTAACATTAACATGAGATGTATTGAAATTTTTGCTATCCAGTATTCTATGATGTTGAAGCAAGCGATTAACATTAACATGAGATGTATTGAAATTTCATCATTGGGAAGACGATGCTATCCAGCAATGTGATTAACATTAACATGAGATGTATTGAAATCAATATGGCTCAATCTGCTAAATCCCAAGCCGATTGATTAACATTAACATGAGATGTATTGAAATTTGTAATAATTGCGTAAACTAAAATACAGGAATCTGATTAACATTAACATGAGATGTATTGAAATAAATTTCATTAATCAATAATGAACGCAACCATGTTGTGATTAACATTAACATGAGATGTATTGAAATGTATGGCATACACTTGGGATGCGACTTTTATGGTCAGATTAACATTAACATGAGATGTATTGAAATCTTGACAAATGGCACATTATGACATTCTGCAGGCGATTAACATTAACATGAGATGTATTGAAATTCAACAGATACTCCGTCAACTTCTCTTCTGACAACGATTAACATTAACATGAGATGTATTGAAATGCTACATTGACCGCCGCGAATAACTCTCCGTCATGCGATTAACATTAACATGAGATGTATTGAAATGTACCAAAGTTTTATGTTCTTAGGAACACTATACGATTAACATTAACATGAGATGTATTGAAATAGCATTAAAACAAGAACAACAACACTTGAAACTGAGATTAACATTAACATGAGATGTATTGAAATTTAAATAACACATACAAAAACAATATTGTTGATAAGATTAACATTAACATGAGATGTATTGAAATATGAATTTAATTGACATATGCTGTTCTGCGTCATTGATTAACATTAACATGAGATGTATTGAAATAGTCTTAAAACACGAACAACCAGCCTTGAAACTGGATTAACATTAACATGAGATGTATTGAAATGTGCCACCGAAACAACATATCTTCTTAATCAGAATGGATTAACATTAACATGAGATGTATTGAAATGACGAAAATAAGAAGAAAAGATATTACAATGACTTGATTAACATTAACATGAGATGTATTGAAATGCAGAGTGCAGTGTTAAGTGAATGCTACAACTCAGATTAACATTAACATGAGATGTATTGAAATTAAGAATATAAAAGGACTACATAATGGTTATTCTGGATTAACATTAACATGAGATGTATTGAAATAACGATATATGACCCTTATGATTTGGAGTGCAGTTTGATTAACATTAACATGAGATGTATTGAAATCCTAAATTAAAAGGTTTATTTAATTTTCTGTCGAGATTAACATTAACATGAGATGTATTGAAATTCTTGGCAACACTGCCATCACATTCGCTAAAGTGCGATTAACATTAACATGAGATGTATTGAAATTCAGATGAATATGAATTATATAATAGAACAAATATAGATTAACATTAACATGAGATGTATTGAAATTTTAATTTTTCCTCCGATTTTTAAAAAATATTTCATGATTAACATTAACATGAGATGTATTGAAATCATTATCCGACATATGCTTTACTATACCAAACCGCGATTAACATTAACATGAGATGTATTGAAATTCATATACAGAATAATCATCCAACGAATAAGCAACAGATTAACATTAACATGAGATGTATTGAAATGAATCAATCCGAAAGATTCTGATGCAATGAACCTATGATTAACATTAACATGAGATGTATTGAAATTTCCATGTCTGCTTATAGACTGCATCCACAACACGATTAACATTAACATGAGATGTATTGAAATAAGACTACTGTTGTCTTTCCAGCAAGCAGCGAGCTGGATTAACATTAACATGAGATGTATTGAAATATGAATCTGTATATAAGATAAAGTAGAGCGACAATGATTAACATTAACATGGGATGTATTGAAATCATTTTCCTGTCTGCTTTGTATGCTCGTTAATCTTAGATTAACATTAACATGAGATGTATTGAAATGCCCAATCTACCGGGCAATTATCAGGTCCCCAGAGATTAACATTAACATGAGATGTATTGAAATATTATATTTTCTATGTGAACTTTTATTTATACATCTTAAGATTATTAATATTTAAAGAAAAAAACAGAAAGTTTGTTAAGCTGTATAATATTTGGTTTGTATACATCATTAATATATGATAAACAAATTTTAAATTGGTAAAAGTTTTTATAATTAAAATATAAGTGATATATATTTAATAGTAATAATTACATATTTGTCGAATTTTGTCGAAATATTTTGATTGAGCTATACCAAATGTTGTATTAAAATAAATACATAGAGTTCGTTGAATAGTTAATTAATATAATTCACATCATATGTTAAGGTTTATTCTTCATTGAACACATCAGAAAACATGTTTCAATACATCATAAGTTAAGGTTAATCAGATGTAATAGAATAATACCATATTATTATGTAAAAAAGAATAATAAGTATTGTAATCTTAATAAGATGGTGATATATTAAACAAATCAGATAACATTGAATTGAAAAAGAGAGGAGGCAGAAATGAAGATAAGTGTTTTCGAGTTAAGATTGAAAGTCTATACATTAGTAGATATAAATCTTGAAGAAGTCCTTTTGGCAGAAGCAGAATATATAGATTCTGCTTTTGCGCTGGATGACGAATGGCTTAGATTCCACGAGAATAATGAATACAAGAATTATACATTCAGTGGACTTTATCCCTTAGCAAAGGACGGCATATACAAGAAGGATAATGTATATACAATTACAATCAGGACGGTGGATTCTCGCTTGGAACAGTATATGAGAAAGACGCTTGCTAATCATTATACCGATAAGATGAAAGGTCTCACGATAACATCAAGAATTATACCTAAGAAGTTTATCAATCAGTTGTATACGCTTACACCGGTTATCCAGAAATATGATGGAGGTTATTGGAAGAAGGCAGTATCGATTGATGAATACGAGAAAAGGCTATTTGCAAATGCGGTTAAGAAATACAATGCATTTACAGGGGAGAAGATAGACGAGGACTTTCAGCTATATAATGAGATAAGTTTTATTAATAAGAAGCCAGTGAAATTCCCATGCAAAGGAATTGTGTTACTTGGGGATAAAATTAATCTAAAGATTGAAGATAACATGCAAGCCCAGGAACTGGCTTATTTTCTGATGGGAACAGGCCTGGGAGAAACTAACTCAAGAGGAGCAGGGTTCTGCAATTACAGATGGCTGTAGGGGGTGATTGATTGTTAAAGGATTGCATTGAGATTTTCCAGAAAAAGATAGAACATATGGGGAATGAATGTGGGAATGCAGATGCACTTATATTAGATAATTACATACCGGCTGATGGGGATTACATAGTAGTAAAGAAAGATGGAAGCGTAGTCAGATGTTCAATTAAGATGGACAAGAAGGCTGGCAGACCTGTAAAGGACTTATCTGATGGAGACAGCCAGTATGAAAATATTGTTTTTTACGATTATCATAGCAGGCTGGTAAGTATGGATAAACCACAGGATCCGAAAAAGGTTATTCATTCTAATAATTATCTGTCATTCTGGATCAAGAAAGAAAGTTTAACTAATGGAAAGCTTAATATGGAAGGAATCGACCGGTATTTTGATATATTATCCAATCCAAGGGTTAAATATAAGAATGCCAAGGATTCCAAGATGTACGATTACATTTTTCCAGTAGTAGGTGAGGTTAATCAGGAAAAACTGGAACAATGCAGAAACTGGATTAAACAGCATATTTTTAATATGCAGGATTTTGGCATAGATATTTCAGGCAAGAATTACCTTAAGGTTTTCTTTGAGGATGATAGAGATTTATATATTAATGAAGAAAAGCGATATCTGATGACCAAGATTTATAACAAGAATGATTACAATATAGATATTGATGAGCAGATATACGGACTTCCTAATGATAATCTGGCATTGAATTCGAAGAAGCCATATATGGAGCATAAGACAAGGAAAAATGTTGTGCCTTATCTTATAACACCAGAAGAGGCTGCAACACAGAGAAAGTTTTTTGATTATCTCATGAATGAAGCCAACCGCGGATATACTAACATATTTTTTGACAGTGATGAAGATGAGATTATTCCAAAGAAGCCGGGAGAATTTATCACAGATGATTTCTCAGGATTTTTTATTCAGATTCAGAAAGGAAAAGAACTGTCTATCCAGCATCAGGATGCAATTGTTGATTATAAGTACAATCTTTATAAGCATTTTCAGTACAGAGATGTGATTGGAAGTGCAAAAGATGAAGAGATTTTCAAAGAGTATGTTAATAAGAAACAGATGCTTGCTGTGTTAGATGAGGTTATATTTTCTAAATGTCTTTCAAGAAATTTCTTTACAGACGATATTAATGTGAATCCTGAGTTGAAAAGAAATATTATTATGTCAAGAGATGCAATATTTGCATGGCTTTATAAGGGACAGGAACAAGGAATAGACGCAGTACTTCATAATGTATGTATTAATACTGTCAGGGATTCAATCAATAATGGCTATATGAATAAAGTTATTATGCAGTTTAATTTTATGAAGTCGCTAGAAGAATATTTTGGAGGGGTAAATATGGCGGACAGATATAGTGATATTAGAAAAAATCTTAGTGATAAGATTAATAAAAAAGGATATAGTCAGATAGAAAGTGATGAAGAATACTTCTATGCTGTAGGACAGCTCGTGTATTATTTCATATCTTTGAATAAATCAAAAGACAAGAAACATTCTCTAGCCAATCCATTTTTCAATGCACGAAATAATGAACTATTACAGAAGAAGATTACGCAGTTCTTTAAGAAGTACAATTACATAATAGGAACTACTAACCGAAGATTTAATAATCTGTATTCAATGGTTTCATCATATGAATTGACAGGAAGAGTTAAGAGCGAAGAGATTATAGCAGGTTATATAAGCAGTAATTTAATATACGATTCAACTAATAAAGAGGAGGATTAATATGGATAAGAGAGTATACGGTGTATTAGGAATTTCATCTATAATGGCAAACTGGAATGCAGATTTTACAGGCTATCCAAAGAGTACACAGAATGGTGATGTGTACGGAAGTGACAAGGCGTTAAAGTATCCTATGAAGAAAATGTGGAATGATGAGGGCAAGAAAGTCCTTTATATCAAATCTATGAAGTTTTCAGCAGATGGGTCACTTGTCCCAAAGACATTAAAAGAAAGATATGAAGAAATATTTGCAGTTAAGGATCTGAAGGATACTAAGGAGTCTAAAGAAGTACTTAGTAATCTTATGACAGCAGTTGATGTTAAGAATTTTGGAGCTACATTTGCAGAATCAAAGAATAATTTCTCTATAACCGGAGCTGTACAGTTTGGACAGGGCTTTAACAAATATGAAGACACAACTGCAGAGGAACAGCAGATTTTATCACCATTTAGAGATGGCAGCAAGGATAGTGAGAAGGATTCAGAGGCTAAGAATTCAACACTTGGAACTAAGATAACAAGTGACGAAGCACACTATTTTTATCCATTTGTAATCAATTCAATGGCATATAAAGAGTTCGTGCAGTTAGGTGTAACTGATGGATACACTGAGGAAGATTATCAGAATTTTAAGAGAACAGCACTTGTTTCAGCAACATCATATGCAACTAATGCGAAGGAAGGCTGCGAGAATGAATTTGCATTATTCGTTGAGACTGAGTCGGATATGTATCTTCCTAATCTTACAGAATACATCACATTTGAAAAAGGAGACAAGCTTAATACTATTGATATAAGCGAGGTTGCAAGCATTATTAATGCAGTTAAAGATAGAGTTAAGAGTGTGGAGGTATATTATAATCCATATACAACTAATCTTGTATCTGGAATTGAAGACGAGAAGGTCTTTAATATAATTACTTTAAAAGAGGTGTAATATATGGAGGCTGTTAGATTTACACTGAGTGGCAGGACAGCTTTTTTCAAGAAGCCAGAGGTTAATGCATATTATTATTTTACATACAGCCAGATTCATAAGATTGCACTGATGGGAATGTTTGGTGCAATATTAGGATATGGTGGATATGCACAGAAAAACTGGCAGATAATGAAAAAAGGACAGGAAATAGCTGTCGAATATCCTGAGTTTTACGAAAAACTGCATGAATTAAAGATTTCTATTGTTCCAAAAAATGAGAGGGGATATATTCCAAAGAAAGTTCAGATATTTAACAATTCTGTTGGATATGCAAGTGAGGAACAGGGAGGAAATCTTATAATAAAAGAGCAGTGGCTTGAAAATCCTGAGTGGGATATTTATGTACTGATTGATTGTGACGAGGCAGAAAAACTGGCTGGGTTTTTAGAACAGAGCAGATGTATTTATTATCCTTATCTTGGAAAGAATGACCACCCGGCTGACATTACTAATGTGAGCAGGGTAAATGTGCAAGAGGCTGATATTAAAGAGGTAGCTATAACCAGCATGTTTCCTAAGAATATTGGCAGCGTTCTTATGCCAGATGAAGAAGATGAGATAGAGATTTTTAAATATACAGAAAAACTGCCGGTTGCATTAAATGGCTATACTAATCTTTATGAATATAAAGATTTCTGTTATACGAACATGACAGTAAGTATAGAGAATGGAAATGTATATAAACAGGGAAATAATATATTGTCATTTTATTAAATTATTATAAGCCGCATCAGGCAGTCTGAATGTTTTAAAATGCAGAGTTTTAAGGCAGGCAGATTATTTGGTGCGGCTTTTTTAAGTAAGGGGATATTAAGTATGGATATCAGCAGATATATGATACCGGTTGAACAATTAATTAATTGCAGCGAACAGTGTTTTGCACATTTATCAGAAGATGGAACACAAAAAGAGACTTTGAAAGAGCATACCCAGCGAAGTCAGAAATATTGGCTGTTAATAGCTAAGAATAAATGTATTGACGAAATTATGGAAAGATTCGAAGAAGAATATTTTGAAAATCTGTCTCAGGATTGCAGAAATATATTTGAAGAAATGACTGTTAATATAGTTACAATGCATGATTTGGGCAAGGTCAATCCTGCTTTCCAGAAGAAAAAGATGGGTAATATCTGGTATAAGGATATGACGCCGGATAACAATATCGGCAGTAAACATTCGATTGTTTCATCTATATTTTACCTTGATTATTATCTTGATTTTATTAAGAGAATGATTGATGAAGAAAAAATTACCAAAGCGGAATCTGAGAATATCAAGGATTTTGCTTATATGTATTCGTATATTATTTCAAGACATCATGGTGGACTTACTGAATTTGAGAAGTATTTAGATGAACTTTCTGGAAAGAGTGATGATAGCGATAATTTAGGAAAGCGTACTTATGACTGGTACACTGAATCTGGTATAAATGCTGTGCTTAGTTATGACAGATATTCAGAAAATGTATTTAAGCTGCGAAGAACATATAAGGAGATGAATAAAAGACTCACATCTGACAGTGACAGAAAATCAGTAATTTTATATGCATGGATAAGGCTGTTATATTCTATGCTTGTTGCGGCAGATTATTATGCAACATCTGAGTATATGACAGGCTGGGAGCAGAACACATTTGGTAATATTAATAACATAGACGAAATAATGAGCGAATATGAGAAAGGCTTGATTCCAAAGAGCATAAGAGAATATGAGAAAACATCATATCCAATAGCGTATGAATTGTTTGGCGGTATAGACAGGAACACTGACATTAATGGAATGAAGGGGATAAATATACTGAGAACAGAGATGTTTTTAGATAGTGAAAATGTTTTGATGAATAATACTGATAAGAATATTTTCTATCTTGAAGCACCTACAGGAAGTGGAAAGAGTAATATGGCTATGAATCTCAGCTTTAAGCTTATGAAAAATTCGCAGGATATTAATAAGATTTTTTACATTTATCCATTTAATACACTTGTCGAACAGAATATGAATTCACTTGCAAATGTATTTGGAGATAATGAGTCAGTTATGTCGCAGGTTGCTGTTGTTAATTCTATTACTCCATATAAAGACATGTCAGATGATGAGCTGGATAAGAACTATCAGAGAATATTGCTCGACAGACAGTTTATGAATTATCCGATAGTGTTATCTACTCATGTGATGTTGTTTAAGACAATGTTCGGGGACAGAAAAGAAGACGCATTTGGATTCCACCAGTTGTGTAATTCAGTAATTGTACTTGATGAAATCCAGAGTTATGACAACAGAATATGGGGTAGAATGATTACATTTTTAAAAGGATTTGCAGAACTTTTAAATATAAAGATTATTATTATGTCTGCAACGCTTCCGAATCTTGAATTGCTGACGGATAACACGGCAGGGGCAGTAAAGCTTATTACAGACAGGGATAAATATTTCAGACATAATATGTTTGCGAAGAGAGTTGAGGTGGACTACAGCCTTTTGGACAAAGATATTACTATAGAAGAACTTGCACAGTATATTGTTGATAATGATCAAAATGCTGGCAGAAAGGTGCTGATTGAGTTCATAAAAAAGAAGAGTGCGGAAGATTTTTACAGGCTGCTGCAGGATATGACTGACAGGCATATACTTTTAATGACAGGAGACAGCAGTATTCAGGAGAGAAAAGACATGATTGACAATATCAGTAGTATGTCTGATGTTGTGCTTGTTGCCACACAGGTTATCGAAGCCGGCGTTGATATTGACATGGATATTGGATATAAGGATATTTCAAGGCTGGATAGTGAAGAGCAGTTTATGGGAAGAATTAACAGGTCTGGCAAAAAGACAGGAAAGGTGTATTTCTATAATCTTGATAAAGCTAAGAATATTTACAGAAATGACGCAAGAGTTGATACCGACAAGACATTGGAAAACAGTGATATCCGCGAATATCTTAATACAAAAGATTTTTTTAAGTATTATGAAAATGTGATTCTGCCTGTACTGTTGAAATCACAGGAGAAGATAACAGATGATAATATTAAACATTTTTTCAAAGACGAGGTTGGAAAACTTAATTACCCTTATGTCTGTGAGAAAATGAAACTTATAGAAGATGGGAGAAAGCTGATATCTGTTTATTTTGCAAGAAGTATTCAGGCTGGTGATAGTGTTATAGATGGTGCAGATGTGTGGAATAAATACAAGAAATTAATAGAAAATCCGGATTTATCATACTCTGAAAAAACAGTAAGAATACATGATGTAAGAAGCAGAATGAATATGTTTATATATCAGTTTAAAGACGATATTAAGAGTAATATTGAGTGGAATGAGCAGATAGGAGATATATATTACATAGAAGACGGTGAAGATTACTTTGATGATAATGGTGTGCTTAAGAAAGAAATGATAGTAACTGCTGATGGGTTGTTTATATAGGGGGATATATGCAGGTGAATGGAACTTTAATTAATTATTATTTTCATTGCAGACGGCAGTGTTATTTACATGGAAACCGGCTGAATCTTGAAGATAACAGTGAGCAGGTAAAGATTGGAAAGGCTATCCATGAGGAAAAAGCAGGGGATTCAAAGAATTCAGAGATTGCAATAGATAATATAAGGCTGGACAGGCTTACGAAAGAGTATCTTACCGAGGTTAAGAAATCAGACGCTGATGCGGAGGCTGCCAAATGGCAGTTGCTTTTTTATCTTAAAGTTCTTAAAAGCAAAGGTATTGAAAGAAAAGGAAGACTGGAATTTGTTGAAAAGAATAAGAAGGATAAGAAAGTAATAATTGTGGAACTAACTGAAGAGATTGAAAAGGAACTTGATAATTATATCAGCAGTATTGAACAGCTTTTAGAACAGGAGAAGCCACCAGAATGTATACAGACAAATACCTGTAAGAAATGTGCATATTATGAGTATTGTTATATCTGATGAAAGCATTTGAAAAGCATTTTGCATGATTAAGAGGAGAAACTGAATGGGGAGTACAAAATATATAATGTCAATGGGGGAACTGACAAGAAAAGATAATTCTTTATGTTTCAGGAAGGACGGTAAAAATGTATATATTCCTGTAGAGAATACTAAGGAGATATTCTGTTTTAATGAGGTAAGTATCAATACTAAATTACTGGATTTTCTGTCACAGAATAATATAATAATACATTTTTATAACTATTATGGCGGGTATAGTGGTACATATTATCCGAAAGACCACTACTTGAGCGGGAAATTACTGGTAAAGCAGGTGTTAAAATATGAGAATGACCGGATGAGTGTTGCAAGGGCGATTGTGAAGGGAATTGGGCTTAACATTTATGAGGTGCTTTATCATTATTACAAGCACGGAAAGAAAGAAGTAAAAGAAACTACTGACTGGATTAAATCAGATTTTATCAGACTTGTCGAACAGTCACAAGATGTTAAAGAACTAATGGCCTATGAGGGTGAAGCATGGATGCGTTTTTATGCAGATTTCAAGTATTTTCTGCCTGAGGATTTTGTGATGAATAAAAGAGTAAAAAGACCGCCTGATAATCCTATAAATGCATTGGTGTCATTTGGAAATACTTTGCTGTATACCAAGACAATCTCGGCAATTTATCAGACACATCTTGATCAGAGAATAAGTTTCTTACATGAGCCGTCTGAGGGCCGGTTTTCACTGAGTCTTGATATGAGTGAGGTATTTAAGCCGGTTATAGTATTCAGAACAATATTTGACTTGGTTAATAATCACCGCCTTCAGGTAGAAAAACATTTTGAGAAAAATGTTAATTACTGCATACTGAATGAAGAGGGACGGAAGATATTTGTTAAGGCTTTTGAGGAGAGAATGGAAAGCGTTTTTGAACATTCACGATTAAAAAGGAAAGTGACATATAGGACAGCATTGAAGCTAGACTGTTATAAGCTTATAAAAAACATTCTGGAAGACAAAGAGTTTGTTCCGTTTTCGTTGAAAGAAGGTATGTAATGAAGAGAGAACGCAATTATAATTATGCATTTTTATTCTATGATGTAGGTGAAAAAAGAGTGCAGAAGGTATTTAAGGTGTGTAAAAAATATTTGACGCATTATCAGAAATCTGTTTTCAGGGGAGACATGACTCCATCAAAATTCATATCTCTGCGAAGCGAATTAAACAAGGTTATAGATAAAGATGAGGATTTCGTGTGCATAATCAAACTTATGAACGATAATGTATTTGGTGAGGAAGTGCTTGGAAATGCGGGAAAGGAGACAGGGGAAGAATTGATGATATGATAGATTTATATAGAGTTTAAATAAAAGAAAAATATTTATAACAAAGGAGATGCGGACTATTTTTTGGTATTTATTTTCGCAATATATGCAGTATACAAAATGTGTCAAGTGGGAATGGAGGAAAAGTTGTTCAGGATATTGAAAAATGTGGCAGGCTTGCAGGTTTTTATGGTGTAACGGCTTTATATTGAAAACACATTTTAAAGACCTACGCAATCTATATTTTGTTACACATTGGTAGGTCTTATGATAAAATATCTCATATAATGAAGCTATAACCAGAAAAAGTAAAGGAGTCACATATGAACACCCAACAATTCACCATATCACCAATTCCAGACGACATATTTGCCAAAATGCAGGGGAAATCATTTAAGGACAACTGCACCGTTCCAAGAGAAGATTTGCGGTATCTTAAAGTTTTGCATGTCGGATTTGATGGGGAAACGCACATAGGTGAGCTGGTTGTGAACAGGCTGATTGCTGATGATGTGCTTGATATATTTAAGCAGCTTTACGAGGCTGGCTATGAGATTGAAAAAATCAGACTTATTGATGAATATGATGCTGATGACGAGAAGTCGATGAGTGATAATAATTCTTCAGCGTTTAATTTCAGATACATTTCCTATTCAACGAAGCTGTCAAAGCATGCGTTAGGGCTGGCGGTTGACATCAACACGCTTTATAATCCTTATGTGAAAAATGTTGATGGCAGAAGAAATGTAGAGCCTGCCAATGCTGAAAAGTATACAGACAGAAGCGTTGAATTTCTACATAAAATCGACCATGGCGATTTGTGCTATAAGGTGTTTGCAGAACATGGATTTGAGTGGGGCGGCGACTGGGAACATGCAAAAGATTACCAGCATTTTGAGATGCCAGATGAGTGGATTGAGAAAAGTTCGTGCGGAAAAATGTAATGCAACACAAAAATTCGTACATAAAAGTGTGGCAAAATACATTTTTACGTCCATAAAAATGTTGACCATATCCTCTTAAGGGAATCAAATATTTTACATAGGATAACCGCTTTCACATCAAGGTAAGTGACAATAAATCAGTTTTTGAGTAAAAATGTATCAAGAAAACGGTATATTTCAGAGTGTACTATACAAAATGCACAAACACCTGCGTAAATCTTTGTAATTTTAAGCCATTTCATTTTTATTCGTATTATGGTATTTTTAGCAACAGAGGCGATTTATTTTGCATGATATAGGACACTGCCAGCGAAATAACGCCTCTTTTGCTATTTAATCTATAATGTTTGGGAGGTTAATCATGATTAAGAAGGCAAGAAGGGTTTTTGCAGCTGTTGTTGCAGTATTATTAGTATGTTTTACAGCAGCGCCGGTGTTGTCAGCTAATGCGGCAACACAGAATTCATGGAATTTCAAGAATTCTAATTTTAAGAAGTTAGGAACTATTAAAGCAAGTACTACAGTAGACGGACTTGGTCTTATGGCAACAAGCAGTAAGAATATGAAGGTTAAGGCGGAATCTGTAACAGTAGATGGCACAGCATATACATATTGTCTGGCTCTTTCTGGTACAGGCACTACATCATATCGTTCAGTTAAAGTACCAGTGTCAGGTTCTGATACAATTAAGGTAGTGTTAAGAAGCAGTGGAAGCTCTACCCGTAATTTAATCGTAGCTGATTCTAATGGAAAGAAGCTTGGAACTATTGCAGCTAATAAGACAGCTTCTTTAGGAACATATTCATATTCAGGTTCTAAGGGATACATATATCTGTATTCAGAGAACAGTGGAATTAACATTTACAAGGTGCAGGTTGATTCTAAGGACAGCTCATCATCTGGTTCTTCATCAGGAAGTTCATCAGGTTCAGGCAGCTCTTCATCAGGAAGCAGTTCATCAACAGGTTCATCAACAGGTTCATCTGTATCAGGTGATTATGTGGTTAAGGCAGGTGGTATGTCTTTAGCAGATGCACTTAAGAAGGCTAAGTCAGGACAAACAGTAGTTATTGATGGAACAGTTAAGTCCGGAGCTGTTTCACTTCCAGCAGGTGTTAATCTTGCAGGAAAGAATAATGCGACAATAGATTTCTCACAGACAAGCGGAAGTTCAGGAAGAGGAATTACATTATCAGGTAATGGAAGCACACTTTCTAACATTACAGTTAAGAATGCTTCTGATAATGGAATCTTTATTTCAGGTTCTAATAATACATTAAAGTATGTAACATGCTGTTATAATGAAGATGCAGGTTTTCAGGTAAGCAACGGAGGAGCTAATAACAAGTTTTATAATTGCAAGTCTCATCATAATGCAGATGCTAAGGGTGAGAATGCTGATGGTTTTGCAGTAAAACTTCATTCAGGTGAAGGCAATTATTTTGAAAACTGTGTAGCTGAATACAATAGTGATGATGGCTGGGATTGTTATGCAGCTCATGGAGCAGTAACACTTGTAAACTGCCAGGCTAACTACAATGGATACTGTGATGGAATTTATGGTGATGGTAACGGATTTAAGATGGGTGGAGTAGATAATAAAACACCAGGAAAGGCAGCTCACCTTGATCCTCTTAACCATAAGCTTATTGGATGTACAGCTAAGGGAAACTATGCTAATGGTTTCGATAGAAACAACCAGAGCGGTGTTGTAACAATGAAGAATTGTATTTCAGATTCTAATAAGGGTAATAATTATCACTGGCCACTTACAGGAAAACCATCTGCACTTGGTTATAAAGTAACATTTGGCAAGGCTATTATTGAGGATTGTACTAATATTAATGGAAAAGTTAATATTACAGGAGCAACTCTTAAGGGTAATTGTAAGGGATTCTAGGATAATGGATGATTGTAACAATATGGTTTACAATACAATATTATAATTCATAACAAAATAATAAAACGCATGTCCGATTATTTCAATCTGGCATGCGTTTTTATCGTTAATCCAATGTGTCAATATTAATCAATTATATGGTGGTTAAGCCATCTGCGTGAATGAAAGCGAATTGTGAATATTATACCGCGGACAGTCCAGTCGGCAAACATTCCAATCCATACAGCAATAGGACCAAAACCATATACACGGCATAAGAATATAGTGAAGCTTACGCGACATAACCACATGCTTGCACATGATGTTATCATTGAAAATTTCACGTCTCCGGCAGCACGCATTCCATAAGCCGGAATGAACGACAATACCCATGATATTGGCTTGGTTATTGTTATGAAAAGAGTCATCTCAAAACACATTCTTGCACTTTCTGCTTCCATACCACCGAGTATGGTAATCGGCCGGCACAATGCAAATACAACAAGACAGCTTATGATAATAGCAGCTTCAGCCATTTTACTGAGTTTCTTTATATAATATATGGCTTCATCTTTTCTTCCGGCACCAATACACTGGCCAACTATAGTCATAAGTCCGATTCCTACACCCTGTGCAGCAACTCCGTTAAGGTTTTCCAGAATATTGGTCACAGCATTTGCAGCAATAGCAGCAGTTCCGAGCGTTGAAACTGTTGACTGGATTGCCAGCTTTCCAAACTGGAACATACTGTTTTCAATACCTGAAGGAATACCAATATATAGGACTTTCTTAATTAAATCCCAGTCGGGACGGATTGTGTAATATCTGTTAACGCATATGGTCTGTGACGGATTTCTTAATTTAATAATTACAACAACTGCACAGAAAACTCTTGATACAAGTGTTGATATTGCAGCTCCCGCAACGCCCATTCCAAGTCCGAATATAAGAATTGCATTACCACCTATATTAAGAAAGTTGGATATTATGGATATTGTCATAGGGCTTTTGCTGTCCTTCTGGGCTCTCATAATGGACGCACCAGCGTCATACAGGCCAATGAATGGAAATGACAACAGGGTAAAAAGGAAGTATGCCTGTGAATCAGCCATAACCTCAGCTTCTACCGAACCAAAGATGAACTTAAGCATTGGTACACGAAGAACGAGGCATATTGCTGATATGAAAAACGACAGCACTGTCATGACAAGAAATACCTGTCTTGCAGCGCGGTTGGCACCTTTAGGGTTGCTGCTTCCTATGTACTGGGAACACAGGATTGCACCTCCGGCAGCAAGTGCTGACAAGGCCTGTATTACAAGAATATTGATGGAATCAACAAGCGATACGGCCGAGACGGCAGATGCACCGACATTACTTACCATCATAGTATCAACAGTTCCCATAAGTGAAGCTAAGAGATTTTCCAGCATGATAGGAATTAGAAGCTTCCTTATATCTATATTAGAAAAAATGTGGTCAGAATTATTAGTCATTGAAATTACTCCATAATATTTTACAAACTAAAATGCAACTAACATAATTTATTCCTAAGAACAGATAAAGTCAAGTATATATGTTGATAAAACATGTCAGAAAGAACATATTGGCATAAAATACTTGACTTTATAATATAATTATGATATCTTAACAAAGCACTGAGATATCAGTGATTATGCGGGTGTAGTTCAATGGTAGAACACTAGCCTTCCAAGCTAGATACGTGGGTTCGATTCCCATCACCCGCTCTATTTTTTTGTCTAAGTGAACTATTGCTTCATTATATTTGCAGGTCGGGTAAATAAGTGTTATAACAGAAGTGCCGGATATATAAGGGGCAGAAAAGGTGAGTTTATGAAATTAAAGAAAGCAGCGATATGGGGGATTGCAGTGGTTTTGCTTGCAGGAGGTATTGCCGCAGGGGCTGTGGTATTGAATGGCAGACCGGAAACTAAAGATAATCTTATTAATATGGCTAAGATCATAAAACCACGGGGAGATAAAACACATGTAATTGTGAAGGTCTCACAGAATATCGGTACAGAAGATTATACAGAACCTTATGAAGATGATAAGGATTATTCAAATGATACTGTATCAATTGCCTGCTGGGGCGACAGCATGATGGAAGGCTTTGGATCAGATGAGGCCTATATACTTACTAAAGTAGGAAGAGTTGATATAAGTTATTATACTGCACCATATACTTTGGGAAAGCTTACTGGTCTTAATGCATTTAATTTTGGTGTATCAGGGGAGACATCAGAGGAGATAGCGATAAGAGCTGGTGGCTTTAAGATGCATACTGACCGTAATCTTAATCTTAATAAGAATACATATCAGGATGTATGCCTTATGGATGATAAGGGAAATCCTGTTTATATGTATGATTTCAGCGGATATGGTATTGAATATAATGATTATCCTGATACTGTATATATAGATGGTGTATTATGTCAGATTGATAAGAAACGGGATATTGAAGATTACTGGGAAGATATGGAGGATGATGACTATAATATAGAGGATTATATGGTCAGCATCAGAATATGTGATGATACAGGTCTTGAACAGCCTGATTATATGTTTATTCCACAAGGTACTGCTGTTACAACTAAAGCAGCATATGATCATAAGGGTGATATTCTTGTGCTTGAGATGGGAAGTAACGGTGGATGGGATGACTATGATGAGCTTATTTCCCAGTATCAGGCGGTGATTGATTATACAGGCTGTGAGAATTATATCATAGTTGGAGACACTGATGATCCGGGTACATCTCTTGCAGACAACAGCCAGTCATATCTGGAGGATGGAGATGACTATGTAGGAGTTGATGACACTGCGTGGGAAGCAGCCTTAAGAGAAGCATTTGGAGAACATTTCTTTAATACAAGAGTTTACATGATTCAGAACGGGCTGGATGATTGTGGTTTGAAAAAGGAAAAGATAGACGAGTTATATGGAGCGTTTGGATATATATCTGTGAAACTCCGTTCAGACTGGACACATTTTAATGCGTATGGATATTATTCTAAGGGCGTAGGAATCTATAAAAAAGGTGTTGAACTTGGATATTGGGAATAGTCTGTCCAATACTATATAAAGGAAATTTACAATGAGTAAGAATAAATACGAAATAGATATGTGCAATGGCACAATAATGGATAAGTTAATATCATTTTCAGTGCCATTGATGCTTTCAGGAATATTACAGCTAATGTTTAATGCTGTAGATATAATTGTTGTTGGAAGATTTGCAGGAAGCCAGTCGTTAGCAGCAGTAGGTTCAACGACAGCGCTTATTAATATGTTTGTTAATCTTTTCATAGGAGTTTCGTTGGGAGCAAATGTACTGGCTGCCAGATTCTATGCGTCAGGCAAACATAAAGAGATGTCAGAGACAGTGCATACTGCGATAACATTTGCGGCAATAAGCGGAGTTGTGATGGCGCTGATAGGCCTGCTGATGGCTAAGCCGGCACTTGAGCTTATGGGAACGCCAGATGATGTAATTAACCTTTCAACACTGTATATGAGG
>OGJQ01000311.1_pt1 | contig 42056 bp, 41 predicted proteins | sample 1572261 | NCBI WGS metagenome assembly OGJQ01 (sample SAMEA2582138, study PRJEB24529) | metagenome | biome: Human gut stool | place: China | collected 2011
ACTCGCTACCTCCACCTTGGCAAGGTGGCGCTCTACCAGATGAGCTACGGCCGCAGATTCCATTGTGGCGCGCCGGGCGTTCCCGGCGACGTCGATTATTATACCGCAGCTTTCGCCTCTTGTCAACTGCAAATTTGCATTTTTTGAAAAAAGGGACATTTCCGTCCCCCCACCGCGTACAAAGCTGCGCCGCCGTTCAAGTTTGCCGCAGCTGACGCGAAGAAAATTTAATTGCTTTCCTTTCTTAATATCGTTATAATTAAGATTGTCAAATCGTTGCTGAACTTTCGCGCCTGCCGCTTCGGGCTGCTGCACCGAGGAACAGGCGTGTTTTCATGCAGGGGAGAATATAGGAATAAGGAGCAAACGCAATGTACAAGATCACGGAAAAGGTGGCGCTGAACCCCACCGTTACAAAGATGGTCATTGAAGCCCCGCTCATTGCCAAAAAGGCAAAGCCCGGCCAGTTTATCATTGTGCGCCCGTTTGAAGACAGCGAGCGCATCCCCCTCACCGTCGCAGGCTATGACCGCGAGAAGGGTACTGTGGACATCATCTTCCAGATCGTCGGCGGCACCACCATGGAGCTGAACAGCCTCGAAGTGGGGCAGAGCGTCCACGACTTCGTCGGCCCGCTGGGCCGCGCCACCGAGGTGGAGGGCCTGAAGAAGGTCTGCGTCGTCGGCGGCGGCGTGGGCTGCGCCATTGCGCTGCCCATCGCCCGTGAACTCCACGAGCAGGGCTGCGTCGTCCACAGCGTGGTCGGCTTCCGCAGCAAGGACCTGCTCATCCTCGAGGATGAGTTCAAGGCCTGCAGCGACGAGCTGCGGATCATGACCGACGATGGCAGCTACGGCACCAAGGGCGTCGTCACCGCCGCCCTCGACGAGCTGGTGGCCGCCGGCAACCAGTACGACCTGGTCATCACCATCGGCCCCCTCATCATGATGAAGTTCGTGGTCAAGACCTGCCAGAAGCACGGCCTCAAGAGCATCGTCTCCATGAACCCCATCATGATCGACGGCACCGGCATGTGCGGCGGCTGCCGCCTGACCGTGGGCGGCGAGACCAAGTTCGCCTGCGTGGACGGCCCCGACTTCGACGGCGACCTCGTGGATTTCGACGAGGCAATGGCCCGCGGCACCATGTACCGCCCCTTTGAGGCCAAGGCCCGGGAAAAGGCCTGCAATCTGTTCAAGACTCAGGAGGGAATGTAAAATGGCTTTCAATATGGACCCCAAAAAGTGTCCCATGCCCACCCAGGACCCCAACGTCCGCAACAAGAATTTTGAGGAAGTGGCTCTGGGCTACACCGCTGAGATGGCCGTGAACGAGGCCAAGCGCTGCGTCCACTGCAAGAACAAGCCCTGCCAGACCGGCTGCCCCGTCGGCATCGACATTCCCGAGTTCATCGGCCATCTGGCCGAGGGTGACTTCGAAGCCGCCTATCAGGTCATCAATCGTTCCTCTTCCCTGCCCGCCGTCTGCGGCCGCGTCTGCCCGCAGGAGAGCCAGTGCGAGGGCAAGTGTACCCGCGGCATCAAGAACGAGCCAGTCGGCATTGGCCGTCTGGAGCGCTTCGTGGCCGACTGGCACCGTGAGAATGTCCACACTGCCCCCGTCGTGCCTGCGTCCAACGGCCACAAGGTCGCCATCATCGGCGCAGGCCCTGCCGGTCTGACCGCCGCAGGCGATCTCGCCAAGCTGGGCTATAAGGTCACGGTCTACGAGGCCCTCCACGTGGCCGGCGGCGTGCTGATGTACGGCATCCCCGAGTTCCGTCTGCCCAAGGCCATCGTCCAGCAGGAGATCGACGGCCTCAAGAAGATGGGCGTCGATTTCGAGTGCAACATGGTCATCGGCAAGGTGCTCACCATCGACGAGCTGATGGGTGAGTACGGTTATGAGGCCGTCTTCGTGGGTTCCGGTGCCGGCCTGCCCCGCTTCATAGGCATCCCGGGCGAGAGCCTGAAGGGCGTCTACTCCGCCAACGAGTTCCTCACCCGCTCCAACCTGATGAAGGCTTACCTGCCCACCAGCAAGACCCCCATCCGCACCGGCAGGAAGGTCGCCGTCGTCGGCGGCGGCAACGTGGCAATGGACGCTGCCCGCAGCGCCCTGCGTCTGGGCGCTGAGACGGTCTACATCGTCTACCGCCGCGGCATGGCTGAGCTGCCTGCCCGTAAGGAAGAGGTCGAGCACGCCGAGGAAGAGGGCATTATCTTCAAGACCCTCTGCAACCCCGTGGAGATCCTGCCCGATGAGAACGGCTTCGTCAAGGCCATCACCTGCATCGAGATGGAGCTGGGCGAGCCGGATGCTTCCGGCCGCCGCCGCCCCATCGAGAAGAAGGGCAGCGAGTTCACGATGGACGTGGACACCGTCATCATGAGCCTGGGTACCAGCCCCAACCCCCTCATCCGCTCCACCACGCCGGGCCTCGAGACCAACAAGCACGGCTGCATCGTCACCGAGGGCGACGAGGGCAAGACCAGCCGCGAGGGCGTGTACGCCGGCGGTGACGCCGTCACCGGTGCCGCCACCGTCATCAAGGCCATGGGCGCAGGCAAGGCTGCCGCCAAGGCCATCGACGAGTACATCCAGAACAAGTAAACGATACAGATAGCAAAAGCAGGTCATCCCGCCGGGATGGCCTGCTTTTTGTTATCGGTAAAGATTTGCCGCCTCCGCGTTTTCCAGCGTCAGCAAGCGTATCTTCTTTTCGATGCCGCCCGCGTAGCCGGTCAGGCTGCCGTCGCTGCCCACCACCCGATGGCAGGGTACGATGATGGAAACAGGGTTATGCCCCACCGCGCCGCCCACGGCCTGCGCGGAGACGCGCTTTCCGCCGTTTATCTCCGCCAGCTGTTTTGCCAGTGCGCCGTAGGTCGTGGTCTGTCCGTAGGGGATCTGCAGCAGCAGCGCCCACACCGCCTGTCGGAAATCGGAGCCGATAAGATGGAGTTTCGGAGTAAAGTCCGGCTCCCGGCCTGAAAAATAGACGTCCAGCCAGCGGCAGGCGTCTCCCAGCACCGGTGTTGTCCCCTCTTCATTCTCTGGAGGAAGCTTCGCCGTAAAATACCTCTGTGTCTCGAACCACAGCCCGGTCAGGCCCTCTTCGTCCGCCGCCAGCAGTATCTTCCCCAGCGGCGAATCGTAATGCATCGTATCGATCATGGCGATTCATCCCTTCCTTTTCGGCTTTTGGGCCGGCGCGTAGTCCTTGAGGCCCGGCACCGCGCCGCCTGCTGCCGCCCAGAGGTAGAGGCTGGCCACACTGCAATAGGGACTGAACCGGCGGCGGTACTTTTCGAACAGTTTCCGGTCGATTTTTCGGTGGTGGTACACCATCCGCAGCCCACGCTGGATGGCAAGGTCGTCGTAGCTGAACACGTCGGGCCGCTGCATACAGAAGAGCAATATCATCTCTGCCGTCCAGACACCGACGCCTTTCAGGCCGCTCAGCTCCCGGATGGCCTCATCGTCCGGCCTCTGCCGGATACCCTCGAGGTCAAATTCTCCGCTCTCGATTTTCCGGGCAAAGTCCGTAATGTATTCAGCCTTTCGGAAGGTCATGCCGAAGCTCTGCAGCTTCTCAACCCCGGCTCTGAGGACGGCAGCTGCATCCACCACACCGAACTCGTCCCGCATCCGCTTCCAGATGGTCGCCTGCGCTTTCGTGGAGATCTGCTGGCCGACGATGTGGTGTACCACCGCCGAAAAGAGGTCGGTATCCACTTCCCTCTCGATGTGTCCCGCCTGTGCGATGACCACCGCCATCCGCTCGTCTCTTGCGCTCAGATACGCCGTTTCCGCTTCGCCGTATTGGAAATACACGCCAGCGCCCCCTTTTGCTCCACAACTTTTATTTCGGTACATCTTACAGTATCATTTTATGGGTTACTCATCAATTTTTCAATACTCATCTTCTATTTTATCCCCTCTCTTTTATTTTTATAAAGCATATTCACTCCACTATATTTGCAAGTTGTGTTTCTTAAAAATACCCTCTGAAAAACTTACCGTTTCTCAGAGGGTATTCTCATGTCTCTCTTTATGAATAATCGCCCGATCGTATCAAAGCAGTATCACAGAGCCTTTCAGCTCTCAAAATATTGCATTGCATCAATACTTTTCAGGGTCTGCAGATTACTCGAGCTCGGTAAGTTTATTTCTTTACTAAGTAAATTCGTTTAGTAAGTCTTTCCTTGGATGTTCACTTTTCCATGAGATTGCTGTGGTAGATGTGGCTTGCTGATTTTTTAGTATCAGGATAGTATCACACAACCAGCGGAGTCTCTGTGAGTATTATAATGTATTTACGTTCAGGATACAACTGTCTTTTAAGGGTCACATCTTACCTGCATCCGCCAGATAGTTTTCTCTCCATTTGCACATCGCATCCAGTATAGCCCCATCCCATATAGAAATGATGTCTCTTCAAAAATCACCCCGCCTTTAACTTGTCTAACTGTTCCTTTATTTTTTTAGGAGCTTTGCTTTCATCTATGCGATTTTCCCTAATTGCACATTTTAGCATATCCTTTATTTCTCCAGCAGCATAGCGAACAATATATTTTTCTCCATTAGGATCCAATTCTACAATTTTTTGATATACTTTTGTACAGTTAATCAGCTTTTCAATTGTAATATCTACAATATCGTAGTGCGTATTCTGAAGGTCAGGAATGGCAATATCTTGTCCAGCATATGTTTGTTTATACTCAAGGGCATACTCTGTGAGTATATCTGTATTGATAATTATAAAATCCATTTTGGTGATATCCGAAGATGTAACAGCAATTGCAAGTACTGCATCTCCAATCTCATCAAGTGAATTGATATACCAAGTTGATAAGGTTCCATTTTTAGAACGAAACTCCATTGTCGGTATATCGGCGTAAACTTTTTGAACATCAGTCTTGTCAAGGAGAGAAAAGATCTCATCCATTTTTCCAAGCTTTCGTACCAAAAAAGCCATTATTCCATCCCATCTCTTTCGATATACTTTATAACCTTATCAACGTAATTCTGAAGCCATTTAGGATAACATGATACATTCCTCAAGTAAGCCAATCCCTTTTTTGAATTCCATCTCTCGAAGCACTGAATTGCCTTATCCCTTACAGATAGTATTTTATTCGTTAATAAGCCCATCGCCATAATCTGCCCTTTGGGCGAAACAGCTTCATATGGAACACATGCAATCATGGTCAATATTCCTTCTAGTATGTGCGCTTCTCCTAAATTGGATGAATACACACGCATTAACGCTTCTGTTATGAAATCCAGCTGTCCTTGCTCATATCCTTCAATCATATATTGTTCAGAACGAGATACTTCACCATCAATAAATTCGTCTTGCTGAATTAGTATACGTATTTCATTTGCATACCGTAAAATAATTTTCTCTCGTGCCTCAGCTTCTGATTGCGCAATATAGTCAAGAATTGCTGCCCCATATAAATCCGTTGATTTTTTATTCTCTCCAAAATTATTAGTATAGAGTGATTGTTGTTTTTTCTTATTCAATTGGTCTTTGAGATAATCATCATTTGTAGATGCGTCCTCTTGTTCTTCAAAAACTTCAATAATTGCACGCCTTAAAGATGAACTCTCTGGCAAATAATACACAGTCGATCCATCTCGAGACTTAATAAAAAGTTCTCGTGATATCTTATTTATCATTTCCAACCAGCCTCTCTACGTCTCCTATGAGCTTTACAGCAATAGTCTCTGCGCTTTGAACAAAAGACGGCAACGAGTCTTTATTAAACCGCATGCTTTGATTTTGAGGGGCCGTATTAATATCTATATGGAATAAACATGCTGCTTTTTGCCCAGTCATATCTTGTCCGGAAGAAATGTCAGTAATGACATTGACGACTTCTTGCTGTTCGCCTAGTGGAATATTCACTTGAGAATTTGTACGCATAGACCACTCTGAAAACTCTTTATCATTGTAATATGCAGCAGCTACAACTAATTTTTTTCCGCACATGCGCAAATCCTCAAAGCTACCGAATTCACATACCTGTTGAATATTAATAGCTAATCTATTTGAAGCTATACCAAAGTAATCCATAACAGCAGAAAGCACTTTAACTGAAAAATCATAGAACGTCTCTATATCAATATTGGAATCATCCGCTTTGTTATAATTAACATCAATTCTATCATTTAGTATCGCGATACTATACCGTTGATTTTGAGTAACAAACCCAAGACTTGCAATAGTTGTGATTTTATTAGACATAATTTCTATTTGCTGGCTATTAATAATATTCGGCAAAAATATTTCCTTGGTTTCTGTGTTAATTTTATTCATAAGAGCAACAATTATGTCGGGAGTCGGTGTAATTGTAAATTTTCCAAATATCGACAATTGATAATTTAATGCAACTGACATTGTAACATCCTCCTTGCTATTTTCATTTAATACATAGTAATTCTTATTAATTCGAAAAATGTATCTATTTCGGTTGATCATTAAGTGCATCCACCTTTCATACAACTCTCAGTCATCTTGATTGGAAAACAACCGTTGTACAAAGTGTATGCAATATTTTGGGCTATATCAACCTCTACTCAACTCGATTGCAAATAAAGTTGAGATTCCAAAACTAGCGTTTTTGACTTATCACTTATGCTAGAAGCTTTGCCAGCTGTGAACATTTTACAAGAGATAATTCTCTTGGCTCAATTTTTTTTAGTCCACCACCATAAATTCTGCTTTCACATTCAAAATCACTTGCTGTTATGTCCGATAAAGCCCCCCATATTTCATTGATAATATCTGGTGATTGTTCGAGTACGTTTAAAACATCATTTTTGGGGTATAGCATCAAGTAAGAGTTCGTCACAATTGCATTTGAGTGGTTTAAGATAAATCTGAATGGTGGTCTATCGTCCACCTTTTTTCTCCCCATATATGAACACAAAAAAGGTGTCACAGACCTTTTCTCCTGGAAATACCAAACTTTCCTATTTTTGCACAAATATTTTTTTGATACAGTATCTCTCCCCGCATCCAAATACTTCCAAACATTAAGATGTTGCTCCTTCAATTCTGTTTCTGTTAGTGTACAGTCAAGCAAAAAGTACTGTGTTTCCAAACACGGATACCCATTTTGATCTCTAAAAATCTCATTATCTTTTAAAAATCGTGGACTAGGTAAAATCGGAACAAAAAACTCAGATTCGAGACTCAGTGCTTCAATTTGCTTCTTAGATAAAATGAAAAAATCATTATCACCTGTAGCAAGGCCTCGTTTAATTCTAAAGAAATCCCCTAATACGGGTTCACTCTCTCCTTGATAATTACTTTTATTTTGAACAAGCACAGTCCATTTTCTTCGGCTTTGCAGTGTAATTTTATCAATCTTTTTTACAATATCCGGTTCTTCATGGGTACCTCCAAAAGAAAGTTCTACATCATAGTTTTCATGACTCGCTTCGTTTTTAAACCACACAACACACGATGAAACCAGTGCATCGTCAAATTTACTATTCTGTGGATCATATCTGTGGATTCTAAGCAAGTGAACAGTATTTAAGAAATAGTCTTTCAATACTTCTCCATAATTAACATCCATAAACTCACTTGGAATAAGCCATCCACATATAGCACCAGGGGCGAGCCACTTATGTGACAATAGAATAAAATAACAGTACAAGCCTGCAAGACCTGAAAGTTCATATCCTGTTTCGCTTTTTGTTCTATTATAAAGTCTTTCTTTTTGTTCTCTTTCCATGCATTGATGTCTTACATATGGCGGATTACTAATTAGAAAGTTTACTTTTTTATCACAGTCGGCTTCTGTAAAATCAGTGTGTTCAATTTTAATCCCACTATTTTCCCAAAGTTTTCGTGCAGCGAAAAAGAAATCATCATCTATTTCAAATCCAATGGATTTTCTCAAACGCTTCGCTGTTTTCTCACATTCCTCTAGCAATGCCGAATAGATTGTTCCCGTTCCAATCGCCGGTTCCAAGAAATCTATGGTATCTGAATTTAGCAATTTCAATCCATATGTCACAATTTCTTGTGCCAACGCATAAGGCGTAGCAAACTGTCCAAGCTTTCTTCGAGTTTCTCTGCTCTTTTTATTATCAGTCATATACTGTAATAAAACTCGATTCGCCTCAATTTCGTTCAAATACCCAATTGATTCAAATCGCTTATTCTGTGTTCCCATATCCAATCAATCCCCTCTGCTGCTTCGTACCCCAAATATCCAGAATCAAAATACCCACATAGAAACAGACTATATGACACAGCTACTCCATATGTATTTTTCAATTGCTGCATCTTCGTAGCCTCCTCTTTGCGCCGCTTATTAACATTTGTGAAATCACCCGCAGATTTTGCCTCAATCAAAACAGGTAAATCCCCACTTTTAGCATTCAAGGGAAGTATAACCACATCAACAGGAATATTTATTTTTTCATCTGTTCCTTCCGCCATCAATACTGGTACATTTGTATGAAACGAAAATGTTCCTGTTTCCATTTCATTATATTTTGTTCCTGCTTTCGCTTCTCTATATCCTTTGTCCCTTAAAAAATTTGTTATTGCCTTTAATTGGCGCTTTTCTTGTGCATTTCTAATGATAGGGTCTGCTATTGCCCCACACAATCTATCTGCCACTACTGTAGCAGAGCGTTGAACTTCCTGTTCATTGGGCTCTCTCTTTTCCGGCAGCCATACAAAAATATCCGGATCTGTCATCTTTTTAATAGTCTGTGCAATTTTCAAAAGTTCATTAGAGAGTTTGTCCCTCGCCATCCTAGGAGATACTCTTGGGTTCTCTGCGTCTTCCATATTTTCCACTAAACTCTTGGTCACCCCTGCCAGTCCTACCAACCGATCTCTTGCAATAGGAGGACATGTAGACATTCTTAATATCGGCAAAACCTCCGGATGATTGTTCAACATTTCCACCGATATATCCCTTAAACAATTGGTATTTTTTAGCGCACTCTCAACCTTAGCCACTGTTGCTCCACGCGTATCTCTAAATGCCTTTGGGGCAAACTCCATAAACCATCCATTATACAAATCAACAGATTGAAGTATATCTTTTTTCCACAAATCAGGCTTATCTCTGTTAATCCCCATATATTACTCCTTAAATTTCACTATACCATTTAATAATTTCGCCCATCTTTGTAAATAAGTATACCAAATTACCGTGATGCTTTCAATCATTATTCGAACATCCAAGCAAAACAGACCCCTGCCAACTCCGCTGGTGTTATGTACCCCTAATACTGGACACCCAGTATTGGGGGTATTTTTATGAAATACAGCTATGAGTACAAAAAGCAATGTGTGGAATTGTATCGACAAGGGAAATGGCCAGAAACACCAGTGGGAGTAAAGCAGAAAAATTTTCACAAGACGATACGGAAGTGGGCTCGGATGGAAGAAGCCTGTGGTCCAGAGGTTCTGCACCATAAGAGTCAAAACAAAGTGTGGACTGCGGAAGAGAAATACGAATTGGTTGCAAGAGTATTGGTGGGAGTATCAAACAAAGAAGTTGCGTTTACTGCTGGAATTGATGACGGCCTCTTGTACCAATGGGTCAGATGCTATAAAATGAAAGGGTATCAGGGATTGGTCGAGCAGCGAAAAGGACGGCCACCCAAGGAGCCTGACATGAAGAAGAAAATAGTACCAGCAGAACTGACCCCTTCAGAACGAGAAGAAATGATTCGGCTTAGAGCTGAGAATGAGCGTCTGAGAGCGGAGATTGCCGTCGTAAAAAAAGAGATTGCCTTGAGAGAAGAGAGATGCGCAGCGCAACTCAAGGCGAAAAAGCTGCGCTCGTCCAGGAACTCCGCAAAGAAGGACACAGACTGAATGATTTGCTGGATGCAATCAGACTTTCTCGGTCAACATACTATTATGAACTCAGCAAAACCGATAAAGTCAGGGAACGAAACGCCGATTTATCGTCTGAAATTGTTTCCATTTTCAATGAGAACAGAAAAAGATACGGCGTAAGACGGGTACACCATGAGCTTCTGAACCGTGGGTTTCAGGTGAATCACAAGCGTGTTCAGCGAGTTATGAACCAGCTTGAACTGTTCGGTAAACGTCCAAAGGAGAAGTATCATTCCTACAAAGGCGATGTCGGCAAGGTTGCCGATAACATTATTAATCGGAATTTCAGCACCGAGAAGCCTCTGCAAAAATGGACGACCGATGTGTCACAGTTCAATCTGTCTTGGGGTAAGTGCTATATTTCTCCGATTCTGGATATGAACACAAATGAGATTATATCTTACAATCTTTCTACAAGTCCGAATATGGAACAAATCAAGGATATGCTGAATAAAGCGTTTGAACGGTTCCTTCTGTACAAGGTCTGGTCATGCACTCGGATCAGGGCTGGCAGTACCAGCACGCATTCTACCGCAATGAACTTCAGAAGCACGGAATCATTCAATCCATGTCCCGAAAGGGCAACTGTTACGACAACTGCATTATGGAAACCTTCTTTGGCAGACTGAAAAATGAAATGTTCTATGGATTTGAGAAGGATTATCCCTCCTTTGAAGCCTTCTCCAAGGCGATTGCCGAGTATATTGACTATTACAATAACAGCAGAATCCAAGCTAAAACAAAATGGATGCCTCCCTCTAAATTCAGAGAAGCATCCATGATGGAAGGTTAATTATTCATTTTTGAGCCAGTGTCGGGAAAATTGGGTACATATCATGGCGGGGGGGCTGCTATGCTTACAGCTCTACACTGTTCTGCCTGTTCTTCTTTTGGCTCCTATCTGTGGTCTGTTCCTGCTCCCTCATAAGCCCAATGACCTGCTGCATCTTCTCGGCACCGAAATAGTTCCACACTCGCCCGAAATCACGTTTCATCGCATAGAACTGAGAGTTTTCAGCCTCTATCTTTTTCAGTCGCTGGCTTAGATGATGGGTGGCCTTCTTCTCGTCCTGATAGAAGTGCAGATACTTATCCCGCTCGTCCTTGACCTCCCAGTACTTCCGATGGAGGGCAAAGAGTACCTTCACCAGCTTCTGGATCAGCGGTATGGCCTTTTTCTCTCGGTAACTCTTGGCGGTCTCAAACATGGCTGCTTCTGGCACCCATTCCTCCGGCCGCTGAGAGTACTGCGCTGACAGGTTTTCCAGCCCCTCCATGATGGGAGTCAGTTTGTTCAGCTTCTGGCTCTGCTTCTGGTAAGTCTGCTCCACTTTCTGCATCCGCTGCTCAGCAGCATCTACGGCTGTCTGTACCGTTTCCAGCTACTCCTGTATCTCGGTCAGGTCGGTCTGGCACTCCTGCTTGGCAGCTTCCAGAGCCGCCACCTCTTTACTGTGCTCCCGCTTCTTGAAGTCTAGCACAGACAGGTGCTCTTCGTGGGTGCCTTTCTGTTCCCACTCGATGCAGTGCCTCTCCATCACGGCAGCAAGCTGCTCCTTCTCGGCGTTGATCCACTGGTTCAGCTCGGATTCCCGTTTGGAACCGCCTGCAAAGCCCAAGGCCTTCAGAGCCTGCTTCAGGGAAACCTTTGTGTCCAGTCCTTTGCCCTTCCAGCCGGACACATACGGCACGAAGTCGATGTGCAGATGAGGCGTGGCTTCGTCCATGTGGAGGAACGCTCCGAACACCCGCAAGGTCGGGTTACGTTCTTGGAAGCCCTGCATATACTCGTCCAGCAGTTCCTTTGCCAGTGCGCCGTTCTCGGTCAGGACACCCATATCATCCTTGTTACCGATTTGGACGATTAACTCATGGAAGAGTTTTTCCTGCTTGCCTGTCCGCAGATGCTCATAGTAGTCGTTGATACAGCGGTCCTTGCGCTTCTGCTTGGCGTTGTAGCGGTTCACTGCCTCGTCAAAAAGTTCGTGGTACACCTTCTGAATCGGTTCATCCCGGTACACAACATTCAGGCTGCTGCGCTCCGGGTTGAAGCTTCTCCGGTTATGGTTGAGGGAGCCGGGACCCCGCATTGCGGAAATGGTTCTTTTCAATCGCACGTCCTTTCTCTGTGGAAGTAACTGGTGCCGGACACGGCAAAAGCTTTGTTACTTTCGTCGAAAGTAACGCAAAAGCACTTTTGACAGACGTTCCGTCCATCAAAAGATGCCTTTGCGCCCTGCCGGGGGCCTCCGTCTGCGGTCGGGGTTTCGCTGCACCTCACCGCTGCCCGGTCTAACACCACCTTCCTGCGTGATTGCATTCACAGGAGCGTGACACGCTCCTGTTCTCTGCCAATAGAAGAACTCACCAGCGGAAGCTTTCTGGCACGCCTCGTCTGTCCAGATACTCCTGCCGAGCCTGCTCCCGCTGTTCCTCGGTGGGTGCTGTCTTGTACTGGGCATACAGCTCATGCCGCAGCATCGCATCCAGTTTTTGCTCCAAGCCCTGTTCAATAATCTCTTCGTACTCATTTTCGCCGCTCAAATGATAATGCAGCAAGGCGACGAAAAGTTCCTGCGAAATCTGCACATTTTTCATCGTTATCACCATCCCGTATCGGTTGTGACGGTATTTTTGCTACTATGTAAAATACCGTCACAATCGTCACGAATCGTCACGTCCCAGAATTTTCCAGCGTTAATTTGACCACCCTGCCCTCATGGGTGCGCCTACTTTCGTACCGAATCCCATAGTCGTTGTAGAGCCTGTCGGCACTCACATTCAGCTTCCGGGTCAGGATGTTTGCCTGTATGCTCACACCCGGCAGACGTTCCAGCAGTTCCGTGGGCGCACCGCTCCACTCCGGCTGTTCCGGGATGAGCACCTTTTCCACCGCTTCCAGAAGCGGGTCGGGCGGCAGTTTCCAGAGTTCCGTTTCGGCTCCTTGGAACTCCCACACGCAGCGTTCCCGGTTGAACTCCAACGTCAGCTTCTGATCCGGCTGATCACGCCCCACGATGTCCAGCAGGGCGGTATTGTCCGTGCGCCGCTTCTTCTGCATGATGAACGCGCCATCCGCTGCACCCAGCAGACCATTCGTGCCAGAAATCATGTCAAAGCTGTCTTCGGCTTCCATCTTCCGGGTGTGGTGAACCACCAGCAGGCAGATGCCGTACCTGTCACTGAAGGTTTTCAGCTTGGTCACGATCTCGTAGTCGCTGGCGTAACCGTATCGTTCACCGCCGATCTCCCGCACCTTCTGCAAGGTATCGATGATGATGAGCCGCGCATCCGGGTGCTCCCGGATGAATCCTTCCAATTGCTGGTCAAGTCCATCGCTCACGGACTTAGCTTGCGTTGCGATGTAGAGATTGCTGGTCTCCTCTACCCCGAACATCCGGGAGAGCCGCCACTGCAGCCGGGCGTAATCGTCCTCCAATGCCAAGTAGAGGAGGGTATCCTGATGCACCTCGTACTCCCACAGCGGAAGCCCCATCGCCACATGGTAGGCAAGCTGCCCCATGAAGAAGGACTTGCCCACCTTGGGCGCACCTACAAAGAGGTAGGTGCCGCTGTACAGCAGGTCGTTCACGATGGGTCTCCGGGGTGGATACACCGTGTCGTACAGTTCGGTCATTGATACCGTGTTCAGCCCGAAATTGTTTGCCTTTTCGCGGCTTGCAGATTGATTTGCTTGTCCGAATTTGTTATAATATTGGTGGTAATTTTATCAGACGACTGTACCGCATCTGCGCCAACAGATGCACCTGGTACGGTCGTTTTTCTATTGTCCGTCATTCGCATTCCTCCTTAAGTCCGTTCAACGTCAGGGCTACCATTTGCAGGGTCTCCATCAAGTCCGGCGAGACCTCTTCATCCACAGCCAGCCGCTGCAATTCCTGATAGATCAGCTGCATCTGGTCTCGCAGGGCTTTGTAGACCCTTAGGTTGCCTACCACGGTGATCTCCCGGTCGGTCAGGCGGCGGATGATATACTCCTGTTTGGTCAGCCCGGAGAGCTTTACTTTGGCTTCCAGAACCTTGTCCTCTTCCGGGGACATTCGGAAGGCTACTACCTTGTTCCGCCAGCGGCCTTGCTGGTCGAGCACTCGTTCCATCCTCATCCCTCCTTTCGCTCCATATCCAGCTTCTGCGCCATCTCCTGCTGCTTTGAGGGGAAGAGGTGGGCGTACTTATAGGTGATGTCCACGCTCTCATGCCCCACCCGGTCTGCGATTGCCAGAGCCGAGAAGCCCATCTCGATCAGCAGCGACACATGGGAGTACCTAAATCGTGGAACTTGATTCTTAATTTATATTATTCATTTTTGAGCATTAATGAAGCAAAACTGTAAAATAGTACTTTCTAAATTCCAATATTGGTGATATACTGAAAATAAATTCTAGCTATTGAGGTATATGAGATGCAGCCCTATACAGGAGATTATATTGAGCATATTGATAGCACCACAAATAACTTCAAATACTATACCTTTGCACCTCGTCCACTGATGAACGGGAACATGTATCAGATGGATGATGAATTAGCAACATTGTTAACTGAAGCCCACCGTAATATTGGCTTTCTAGAAGACCTTATTCAGTTTGCCCCGAACAGAGACCCTTTTACAGAACTGATACTGTTGAAAGAGTGTACCTATTCCCGCATGATTGACTACACCGGTCCTAATTTCAAAGATGTGCTAACCATCTGTGGCACTGGTAAAGGTGATATATCGCCAATCATGAATCTGAAGTCGGCATATAGAACAGCGATGACTATGGAAATTGCAGCTCCTAATTTGAGCCGTATTTGTGGAATTGCCCTCAATGGAGATGAAGAAGCAGACTCGATTGGTGTTAGAGATCATCAAACTTTCTGGCTGGGTGCAAAGACAAATTTGAGAGGATACAATCCTACTGAACCTGATGCTGTGTTGCCGACACTGGCTGATATTTCTGCATATCTGTATAACGGCGGAGAGGATCCTCTGATTCAGGCTGCGCTAGTACACTATCAGTTTGAAATGATACACCCATTTGAAAAATATAATGGGGTTGTAGGGCGTATCCTACCATTCATGGTTTTGAGAAAAATCGTAGGCAACGCATTACCCGTTCTGTGCCCCTCTGAACATCTATTATTAAATAAAAATGAGTATTTTGATATGCTCCGAACAACACAATATAGTGGTGGTTATGTACGTTGGATTAAGTTTTTCATACAGATCATTAACGAAGCTGCTCGAAATAGCGCAGAACTGCTTAAGAAATACGAAGAAACAATAAAGCTGGATGAAGAAAGATTAAGAAATGCAATGCCGCAAACAAGTACTTTTTTGGAATGTGTATGAGTACATAAAGGCTTTCCCGGTTACAAGTATTCCTATTGTGGCACAAAATCTTAGCTTATCGTATAATTCTGTTTCTAAAGCATTTTCTACCTTGCAAGAGAACAATCTTATTATGCAAGAAAGTAGTGCCAAAAGGAATCGAGTATGGGAATACTCCAATCTTGACTTTATATTTTCGTTACCATGCATCAACGAAACAACATCTATATTTGAAAAATACTTAATGCGGGGGCAGAAACATGAGTGAATGGCTAAATGGCATATTTGAATGCCTTGATATAAACAGCAGTACTGGTTTGGCTACAGAAGACAGTTTGCAAAGCATGAGCCCCTTTCAAAGACTATTCTATACACAAGTTCATGAAAAGATAGGAATTGACGCTGTGTTTTTTCTTCGCGATGCAAATGGGATTGCCAAAGTTCCGCTTATCTATTTTTCCGTTATCCAGAAATATGATGCAAAGCAAGTTGCAGAGCTGCATCGTCTTTCGTGGAATCTCGGAGAGGCTCCGCTGCTATTTGTAGTGACTCCGGACGAGATTTTGATTTATAACAACTACGAGGCACCTCAAACCGTTGAGGACGGAAACCTTGACCCCACCGCAGGGATAATTGAAACGTTAAGCTTAGCCAATGGATTGGCTTCACAGCGACTTGCACTACAGAAATATCATCGCTCAATGCTTGAAAGCGGCGAATATTGGCGGCAAAGCATGACTAGATTTGACGCTCAAGGCCGTGTGGATACCACATTGATGTCAAATTTGAGAATAATGCGAAGAACGCTGATCAATCAAATCAGCAAAAGGTGTGATAAGAGTAAGGAAACAATCACGAGCGTAGTTCACTCTTTGCTCAGTCGGTCGATTTTTATTAAGTACCTGGAAGAACGCAAAGATTCAAACGGAGAAACTGTATTTCCGCAAGGTTTTTATTCCGATTTTTTGGAGTCAGCAAAACAGTATACCGATGTGCTAAACAGTAAAGAGGCAACTTATCGCTTGTTTAGAACACTTAAAGAGAAGTTTAATGGTGATACACTGCAAGTTTCAGAAGTTGAAATAGAGATTATTACTCAAAATGACTTGGATGAGCTTCGCACATTTATTCTAGGTGATAGCGAATTAGAGAGCAACCAACTCGCGTTATGGCCATTTTATAGTTTTGACATTATCCCCCTTCAATTGATCAGCAGTATCTATGAACTGTTTTTTCACCTGTCAGACGAAGATGATGAGAAGGGCACGTATTATACGCCTCTCCATCTTGTCAACTTGGTCATGGATGAAGTATATCCATGGGAAGGCGAGTATAAAGATACATCCTTTTTTGATCCATCATGCGGTTCGGGAGTTTTCTTAGTTGAGGCATACAGAAGACTTGTTTGCAGATGGATGTCCCAAAATAGTGTTCATACGATCACTTGTAATCAACTGAATCTTCTCTTAAAAAACAGTATTTTCGGTGTAGATATTAATGAAGAAGCTATTCGAGTTGCCTCGTTTAGCCTTAGCTTAGCTATGTGTGATTTCCTCGATCCACGAAGCATCTGGGATAAGCTTTCATTTCCGCGTCTACTAGATAACAACTTGATTTCAAGTGATTTTTTCGATGAGGATAAATCTTTTAATAACAGAAGATATGATATCATTGTCGGCAATCCACCTTGGCAGAGTAACATTACTGGAAAAACGAAAGAGTACTTGAAAAAAGCAAATCGCGTCATAGGTGACAAGCAAATTGCGCAGGCATTTTCTATCAAGTGTTCAGAGTTGTGCAAGCAAAACGGAATTATTTGTCTCCTTATGCCTAGCAAAGGATTGCTTTTTAATAGATCAGATAAAAGTAGGACGTATAGGGCAAATCTGTTTTCCGATAACAACGTCCTAGCGATTATTAATCTATCAGTATATAGAAAATTCTTATTTGATCACGCTAGTGGCCCTGCTGCTGCCATTATCTATACTCCTAAAAAGGAAGAGATCAATCAGCCAATAGTTTATTGTACACCAAAGCCAATTTACACAATTGAAGATATCAGGAAATTTTCTATTGATCCTACCGATATATGTAAAATACCCCGTGACATTATTGATGACGATAGGATCTGGAAAATTGCAATGTGGGGAGCGCCTAGAGATCTTGAATTAATAGGAAAAATGCAAAGTACTTATGCACCTATGGCATCATTTATTAAAGAAAATCACATGACAACTGCCGAGGGGTTCAAAAGAGGAAATAAGAAACACCAATGTTATGACTTCAAAGGTCTTCCATTGGTGGAAGCCAAATCCTTTAAACCATACTATGTTTCATCCAATGAGCTTCCGATAGTTGATTTTGATGATTTTGAGTGCATTGTTAAAAATGCCAGAGAAATATTTACAGCCCCGCACTTGATAATTAAGCAGAGCCATAAAAATGGCACATTTCTTTCAGAAGTGCTGGATTATAATGCTGCGTTTAACCATAGTCTTTTAGGAGTACACGGCAACATAAATGAGCTTAAATACTTGAGCGTGATAATTGGCTCAAGAGTTTTTTCGTACTATCATATTCTTACAAATAGAAAATGGCTTGTAGAAAGAGATGAGTTAGAAGCAGGAGATATCTGGCAAACACCTATCCCCAGCCCAAGCGATGCAGAAATTGCTGAAGCATGCGAAATATTTGATGAATTGGCGATCTCACCAGCGAAAAAGGAAAACGCAGAACAATTTGTTCGCCATATGTATCGGCTAAAAGAATATGAGAGCTATCAAATAGACGATGTAATTGATTATGTATATGACTATTTCAAAAAAAAGCAGCATTCAGTATCCTTTGAGCGGCCGAACACCGGTGCTTACAAACTGTATTATGATTCCATTAGCGAGGTGCTGACGAACACATTTGGATCAAGTACAAGGTTAACTGGAGATCTATATTTTGGCGATGCTCCACTGTCTGTGCTTGTTTTAAATGTTGGACAACAAAACGATGCGGATCCAAATTTTGTAAAAAACAATGATAGGTTGAATGAAATACTCCTAAGCTTGGACAGCGCATTAGCCGATAAACAAAAAATGGTATTCATTAGGCGAAATCTCCGAATTTACCAGCCGAACAGGATATTTATCATTAAGCCGTCCCAACGTAAATATTGGACATATTCCGCAGCTTGCAGGGATGCAGATGAGATATTCGAAGATGTTTCCAAGGCGTGGAGGTGATACAATGAGCAGTATAAGAAATATAACAGCATCCACAGCTGTCCCGGATGATTTAGCAAAGCGGCTGGGCCCTTCTGGTGTTAATGAGATTTTATTGACCCTGTGGCAGGGATATCATGATTTAATAACGGATACGAACATAACTATTTCCGAAACCGCTAAGGAAGATGATATCACCTTGGAATGGTATGGGAAAATATCGCAGCGGTGGGCCAACGAGAATCGGGCCACCATTCTGAGAATAAACAACATTGGACCTGTTCATCAGTACCCAGACCCCACGTTAAAAAAGGGCCGTGGATATAAACCTACGATTGATTTTTGTTTTCGTGATTGGGATACTTCAAACAGTTATTTTGGCGCAGAATGCAAGAACCTTTATAATCACAAGAAAGATAAAATTAAAAGATATGTTGATACAGGAGTAAAAAACTATACATCAGGACGCTATGGATCACAGTCATCAGAATCCTCAATTATCGGATATGTATTAAGCGGAAAGATTCCGGAAATTGTAGCAGAACTGATTACTGAAATCGCAACAGTTGCGCCAATAAGCAATCTGTCCCGAGAATTACGTTTCAAGGAACCGCAGTACGCCTCACAACACAAGCGCCCCACAGATGATAGTGAAATTACATTGCATCACTTATTTTTTGATTTTACACATTAAGAAGTAGTGCATAAAGTATCAAAATTCATTGCCTTAATTATAATGGGAGGAGTTCATATGCCTTTAGATATTGTACGCGGAAAAATATCCAATATTGTGGCTACAAAAGAATTAATAAGAATTGTTGAGCAGCATGGAAATCACGAATGCAGCGAAACCTTATATTTAGGATATCCTCTTTCTGCAAATGCGGAGAGGACAGTCACCGTTGACGCCTTACTTCTTAGTGAAAAGAGTGGGCTGATAGCCTTCATTTTTTCAAAACTGCAAGATACCGCGTCAATTGTAGAAGAACAAGGGGAATTATATTACCAATTAATCAATACTTTGACCCAATATCCAAGTTTGAGGAAAGGTCGGTCGCTTGCATTCGAACCGCATGTCATCTCTATAACACCAAACAAACCTGACAATGATATTGAGGATGGTTATATATTAACTACTTTTAGTCAACTCTCGCAAGCAATTTCCCAAATACCAGCATTTGACACGAGTTATTATCGAGTCCTTGTGGAATCACTGCAAAAAATTGCAAGTATCAAGCCTCGAAAAAAACGCGAAAATGTAAAAAACTCAGGATCAAAAGGAGATATAATTAAGAAAATCGAAAAAGAAATTGCGAATCTAGATCAGTGGCAAAAGAAGGCGGCTCTAGAGATTGTTGATGGACCGCAGAGAATAAGAGGTTTGGCTGGCTCTGGAAAAACAATTGTTCTGGCATTAAAAGCAGCATACTTGCATGCACAATATCCTGAATGGGATATTGTGGTGACCTATTATACACGTTCTTTGTGGCAGCAATATCGAGACTTAATTACTAAATTTGTATTTGAATTTTCTCGTGATGAGCCCAATTGGGATAAATTACACTTGTTTCATGCTTGGGGTTCGCAATCAGAGCAAGGCTTGTATTCTGAAATTGCGCGTTCAATTGGCCAGGTTCCCATAAACTTTGCCAATGCCAAACTAAAGTACGGGAGAGAAGGCGCATTTTCTGGTATATGTAATGAGTTAAATCAAATTATGCCCAAAGACTACAAACCATTATATGATCTCTTGCTTATAGATGAAGCCCAAGATATGCCAGCACCATTTTTTAAACTCGCATATAGATGTGTAAAAAATCCAAAACGAATTGTTTGGGCTTATGATGAACTTCAAAATTTAAGTTCTTCGATTATGCCCTCAATCGAGGAAATGTTTGGCTCAGATGAAAATGGAAAGCCTCTTGTTGAGTTGAAAAATGAGCCTGATGAACCTATGCAGGATATCATACTCCCGGTTTGTTACCGAAATCCCCCTTGGGCGTTGGCATTAGCGCATTCACTTGGCTTCGGCATATACAGAGACCATTTAGTGCAACATTTTGACGCTTTAGAACTTTGGGAAGATATTGGATATAAAAAGGACAAAGGCTCGCTGGCCTTTGGTAAAAAAGTTACACTATCTCGTAGACCTGATGCAACCCCCAATTATTTTTATGAACTATTGAATCCACAAGATGTTATTAAAACAAGGCGTTTTGAAGATGTTGATACTCAATACGATTTCATTGCCAAGCAAATCAAGAAAAATATCACCGAAGATGAATTGGACCCAGATGATATTTTAGTAATTTTCCCTTCTGTAATTTATGCTAAGAGCCAATATCAAAGATTTGCACAGCATCTTGCTCGATATTCTATATCATCCATGCTTGCTGGTGTAACCAACGAACGCGATATTTTCCATATTCCTGGGAGCATTTCGTGCTCGGCAATTTATCGCGCCAAAGGAAATGAATCCCCAATGGTGTATATCGTCAATGCAGATTGTTGCTATGAAGGTATTGAGCTAATCAAATTAAGAAATACTCTTTTTACTGCGATTACTCGTTCGCGGGCATGGGTTAGAATTTGTGGTGTTGGTTCAGCAATGGATGGCCTAATTGCTGAAATACAGAGATTCATAGATAAGGAGTATGTTCTTGACTTTAAAATTCCTACGAAGACAGAGATGAACAAGTTGAGAACCATCAACAGAGAAAGAAGTGCATCTGACACAAGAAAAATCGAGGAGGCACAGAAAGGTGTAAGAACACTTTTAGATTTGGTAGCTAAGGGAGAACTTGATGCCTCTCAGATTCCTGAATTTGGATCTTTGATGAAGCTTTTTTTAAATAGCAAAGCTGGCGGTGAAGATATAGATGAAGAGGATGAATAGGCATGTTGAAGACACGCGAGATCAAATTCTAAACACATTGCAAATACTGTCTGGATGTGGACTGACACGCATTACTAAGGATGTGCTTTCGACTTATGATCAAGACTGTGAGATATTAACATGGAACAATCATGTCTCAGGCAGACATAATGCCGGAAAATCATTTACCACTCTAAATCAATATATTTCCATCTACGAAACAGGCGCATATCATTGTATCCTCTTTGACGGCTCAATTATTCGAGCATGTTTTAAATTTCACAAAAACATACTTTTGCAAGAAAGCCTATTATATTGGCCTGCTCCAATTATTATCTCTGAGGAAGAAGTCGATGAATTAGGAATTCGTGAAGCGGTAAATATGTACTTTTCTGACGAGGATTCAAGAAATAAAAAAGCCATTATGCGAAGTCCTCTTAGATTTGATTTTGACCCGTCGAACACAAGTGAACTGCATCCAGCTACACATGTTCATATGCAACATGCTGACTGCCGAATTAGTGCTAAAAGACCAATCTGCTTTAACACATTTATCAAGTTTGTTTTTAAAAATTTTTATCCTAATTGTTGCCCTTCAATACTTGATGATTTGAAACGATTAAATTATTCAGGTTTTGACATTTTTGATAAGGCAGTAATATGTCTATAAGATATAAAGCGACTTCCAGTAGAATCTGATCTGAAGGTCGCTTTATTTTTTGTCGTGTGCTTGACATACGGGTGCCGCAGGTCGTGGATTCGTATCCGCTTCACCCCGGCCTCCTTGGCTCCCCTGTCCATCTCGTGGTGCAGGTAGCTCTTGGTCACCTCAAAGATCCGCTGGTCTGGCTGGACTTTGTAGAGGGATTTCAGATAGTCTCTGATCTCGTCCGTCAGAAACTGTGGTATCTTGATGACCCGGACGCTCTTGGGCGTTTTCGGGTCAGTGATCACATCCCGAACTTTCAGACTTTGATAGGATTTGGTGATGGAGAGTAGCCCCTTGTCCAAGTCGGAGTCTGCCGGAGTCAGAGCCAGCAGCTCGCCCTCCCGGATGCCACACCAGTAGAGGACCTCAAAAGCGTAATAGGATTGCGGCTTGTCCATCATCGATTCCGCAAACTTGAGGTACTCCTCCTTCGTCCAAAAGAGCATTTCCTTGTGCTTTTCCGACCCCATGCACCCGGCTGTGGCTGCAGCGTTTGATTTCAGCCCGTAGAACCGGACGGTGTGATTCAGAATGGCACTGAGCTGTCCATGCAGCGTCTTGAGGTAGGTCTGCGAGTAGGCCTTGCCGTTTTTGTCCCGGTAGTTCAGCATCTCGTTCTGCCATGCGATTACATCCCGTAGCTTTATCTCACTGAGCCATTTTTCATTGAAATACGGTAAGATTTTAGTTTGGATGATGTGCTCTTTGGTAGACCAGGTGTTTTCCCGGAGCCGTTTTTTCTTGTCCGTGATATAGATCTTCACGAACGCTTCAAAGGTCATGGTCCGGTCTGCCGCCTACTGAAGAAGGAACTCCCGCTCCCACGCCAGAGCATCCTTCTTGGTGGCAAACCCTCGTTTCAGTTTCTTCTGCTTCACACCTTGCCAGTTCTCGAAGTAGAAGGAAGCGTACCATGTACCCTGTTTGCTGTCCTTGTAGGCTGGCATTCTATCACTCCTCTCCTGCCCCGTAGATCTTCTCCTGATAATACCTCCTGCTCACCCGGCCTCCTACGGTCGTGTAGCCCTTAGCCTTCAGTTCCTCGTTCCACTGGGCGATCATCTTGTACGCCAGACCCTAGGAGATGTCCAGCTCCTTTGCCAACTCGTCTGCCTTGATAAAATGCTGTTTGCCATTTTTTGTCCTTCCCTTGTCGGTTTCGTTTCGGTGCCGCTTCATCCTCGCTGACTTCCGGCAGGCATATCCCCTTTGCGGTGCTGTGCCGTCCCCTTACGGAGCGCTCGCTTCCTTTCGGAAGGTCTTGGCGGTTTAGGTCAGTTTGGCGGTCATTCAATTTCACTAAGCATTTTTGCTTATCTTTTTGCATTCTCATTATACTAAACACATTCCGTTAAGTCAAGAGTCTTTCAAGTAGAATATTAAACTTTTTTGTTTACTTTCTATTGCACCTCCTGTTTTTCTGTGCTATATTTGGTTCAACAAATATGTTTAAGTCAGGAGGTAATCGCATGGCAGTCGGTGACCGCATCAAACGTGCCCGCAACCTCCGAGGTATGACTCAGAAAGAACTGGGCATTGCCATCGGGTTTGAGGAGAAAAGCGCAGACATCCGCATCGCACAATACGAAAGCAACACCCGCACACCCAAGGAAGAGCTGCTTCGCAAGATTGCGGAGGTGCTGGACGTGAACTACCGTTCCCTCTATGAGCCGACTCTGTACGCCGCAGAGGATGTGATGTACACTCTGTTCGAACTGGATGAGCACTATCCCGGCACCCGGCTCTACGAGGTCACAGACACCACCGACCCGGATCTCCCGGAAAAGCACATGGCAGTCAGCTTCCGCTATCGCCTGCTGGACGATTTCTTGGAGGAGTGGCAGCTCCGCAAGAAACAGCTCCGGGAGGGTGAGATCACCAAGGAAGAGTATCTGGAATGGAAGCTCAACTGGCCTCAGACCGCCGATGGCTGCGGCCGGTACGAGCCGAAGAAAAAGTGGCGTAAAGAATAAAAGACACAAAAATACCCTCTGAAAAACTTACCGTTTCTCAGAGGGTATTCTTATGTCTCTCTTTATGAATAATCGCCTGATCGTATCAAAGCAGTATCACAGAGCCTTTTGACTCTCAAAATATTGCATTGCATCAATACTTTTCAGAGTTTGCAGATTACTCGAGCTCGATCGTGGCCGGCGGCTTACCGGTGCAGTCGTAGAACACACGGTTGACGTGCTTGACCTCATTGACGATGCGGCTGGTGACAGTACCCAGCACGTCCCAGGGCATATTGTAGCTCTCGGCGGTCATGAAGTCAGTGGTGGTGACGGCGCGCAGGGCCACGGCGTAGTCGTAGGTGCGCTCGTCGCCCATGACGCCGACGCTGTGCATATTGGTCAGAGCCGCATAATACTGGCTGATCTCCTTATCAAGGCCCGCCTTGGCGATCTCCTCACGCCAGATGGCGTCGGCGTCCTGCACGATCGCGACCTTCTCGGGGGTCACTTCGCCGATGATGCGGATGCCCAGACCGGGGCCGGGGAAGGGCTGGCGGCTGACCAGATACTCGGGCAGACCCAGCTCACGGCCAGCCTGACGGACTTCGTCCTTGAACAGGTTGCGCAGCGGCTCGACCAGCTCCTTGAAGTCCACGGTGTCAGGCAGGCCGCCGACGTTGTGGTGGCTCTTGATGACGGTGGACTCACCGCCCAGACCGCTCTCGACGACATCGGGGTAAATGGTACCCTGTGCGAGGAAATCGACCTTGCCGATCTGCTTCGCCTGTTCCTCAAAGACGCGGATGAACTCCTCGCCGATGATCTTGCGCTTGCGCTCCGGCTCGGTGACACCGGCCAGCTTTGCAAAGTAGCGGTCACGGGCGTCCACACAGATGAAGTTGATGTCAAAGCCGTTGGCGTTGCCGGGGCCGAAGACGGAGCAGACCTCTTCCTTCTCGTTCTTGCGCAGCAGGCCGTGGTCAACAAAGACGCAGGTCAGCTGCTTGCCGATGGCCTTGGCCAGCATGGCAGCCAGCACGGAGGAATCGACGCCGCCGGACAGGGCGCAGAGCACCTTGCCGCTGCCGATGCGTTTCCGCAGGGCCTCGACATTGTTCTCCACGAAGGAGTCCATCTTCCAGTCGCCGGTGCAGCCGCAGACGTTGTACACGAAGTTGTGCAGCATCTTCTTGCCCTCAGCGGTGTGGAGCACCTCGGGGTGGAACTGGACGGCGTACAGCCCCTTTTCCTCGTTCTCAGCTGCGGCCACCGGGCAGTTGACGGTGTGGGCAGTGATTTTGAAACCGGGCGCGGCCTGCTCGATATAGTCGTTGTGGCTCATCCAGCAGACGGTGGAGGGTTGCACATCGGTGAACATCTTGCTGCTGTTGTCCACGAAGACCTCAGTCTTGCCGTACTCGCGCTCCGGGGCGCGGCAGACGCGGCCGCCCAGCAGGTGCATCATGAGCTGGCTGCCGTAGCAGATGCCCAGCACAGGCACGCCCCAGCTGAAGATCTCGGGGTCGATGGTGGGCGAATCCTCCAGATAGACGCTGTTGGGGCCGCCGGTGAAGATGATGCCCTTGGGGTTCTTCGCCTTGATGACGGACAGGTCCGTCTTATAGGAATAGATCTCACAGTAGACATTATTCTCGCGGACGCGGCGCGCGATGAGCTGATTGTACTGGCCGCCAAAGTCCAGCACGATCACGGTTTCATGCTGCATGATGTTCTCCTCTCTATCTATCACTGGTGTGCTTCTTATAGCTAGGGTTTAGTATAGCACATTTCACAACCAAAAGCGACATCTTTTGTGTATTTTTTTGTTTTGTTTTTCGTTTCAAATTGTAAACCCTTTCGCAAATCCAAAGTTGACGCAGCGTTTGCAGTCTGCCATACTGGGAGCATGGCCGCTTTGGGCCAGAACGTATAGGAGGAACAATTCTTATGAGTCAGAACACCCAGGCCGCTGCGGCCGCCAAATCCAAGTTCTCTGTGCGGGACATCTGCTATGCAGGTCTGTTCGCTGCCGTCATCGCCGTCATGGCCCAGATCTCCATCCCGATGCCTCTGGGCGTCCCCATGACCATGCAGACCTTCGCCATCACACTGGCTGCTGTGGTGCTGGGCTCCAAGCTTTCCGCCATCGCTTCGCTGGTGTATCTGGCACTGGGCGCTGTGGGCGTGCCGGTGCTGGCAAACTTCTCCGGCGGTTTCGATAAGTTCGTCGGCCCCACCGGCGGCTTCCTCATCTCTTTCCCCCTGATGGCCTACATCATCGGCCTCGGCGTGGAGCACCGTGACGCCTTCAAGGGTGCTTTCGTCACCGCTGTCATCGTCGGCACGGTGGTCAACTATGTGGTGGGCGTTGCAATGTTCGTGGTCGTCGCCCACAGCACCATCGCCGTGGGGATCACCGCCTGCGTCCTGCCCTTCATCCCCACTGCCATCATCAAGGCAGTTCTGGCCTGCGCCATCGGCCTGAATCTGCGGAAGCGCATTCCGGGGCTGAAAGCATGAGCATCGTACTTCGTCCCCATCATCTGCTCTGCACGCAGGGCTACTCCGGCAAAGGCTATGACAACGATTTCGTGGCCCACATGACCGACGTGGTGCATCAGCTGCGGGATGTTCCCGGCACCACCATCCACCTCACCTTCTCCACTGACACCCTCTGCTCCTGCTGCCCCAACAAGCTGGGGACTGACCTCTGCGACACGCAGGAAAAGGTCAAGCGCTACGATGCAAAGACGGTGGAATACTTCGGTCTCGAGGAAAAGGATTACGTCTACCAGGACCTCATCCGCGAGATCGACGCCAAGGCCACGCCGGAGATCCTCGCCGACATCTGCCGCGACTGCTGCTGGTTTCCCATCAGCGCCTGCTGCAAGAATATCTGCGAAGGCCGGTATGTGAAATAAAGCGATAAAAAATACGGGATGCCGCAAAATGCAGCATCCCGTATTTTTGTTTTATCAGGCGATGAACTTATCGTACAGGCCGAACACGAAGATGAACAGGACGATGAGGGGCAGGCCATAGGTCAGGTAGCCGCGCATCCAGTCGTGCATCTTGAGGCCTTTGCCGGTGTTGACTTCCTTCTTGTAGTTGTCCCAGCCCCAGCCGCAGCGGGTGACGCAGAAGAGCAGGTAGACGAGGGAGCCCAGCGGCAGGAAGAGGTTGCTGACGAGGAAATCCTCCACATCCAGCACCGCGCCGCCGAAGATGGCGAAGCCGTCCCAGGCCCAGACGTTGTAGCCCAGCACACAGGGCAGAGAGAGGGCGATGATGAGGAAGAAATTGACAAGGCTGGACTTCTGACGGTTCCAGCCGGTCAGCTCCATGCCGCAGCAGATGATGTTCTCGAAGACGGCCAGCACGGTGGAAAGCGCCGCAAAGGCCATGAACAGGAAGAACAGGCTGCCCCACAGACGGCCCATCGCCATATTGGCGAAGATGTTGGGCAGGGTGATGAAGATGAGGCTGGGGCCGCTGGTCTGGTCCACACCGTAAGTGAAGCAGGCCGGGAAGATGATGAGGCCGGCGGTGATGGCGACGAAGGTATCCAGCACCACGACGCGGACGCTCTCGCCCAGCAGGGCGTGCTCTTTGCCGATGTAGCTGCCGAAGATGGCCATTGCACCGATGCCGAGGCTCAGGGTGAAGAAGGCCTGATTCATGGCCCCCACCAGGGTGTTGACGATGCCCACTTCCTTCATCCGCTCAAAGTCGGGTACGAGGAAGAAGATCAGGCCCTCCTTTGCGCCGGGCATGAACATGCTGTTGACTGCCAGCACCACCATGATGACCAGCAGGGCGATCATCATGACTTTCGTGACTTTCTCGAGGCCGTTCTGCAAACCGCGGGCGCAGACGAAGATGCCGATGGCCACAACGACCACCATCCAGAAGCCCATGGTCAGCGGGCTTGCCAGCATCTCGGTAAACTTGCCAGCCACCTGGTCGGCGTCAAGGCCCACCAGCTTACCGGCAGCGGTCATGTAGAAGTAGTGGAGCATCCAGCCGGACACCGTGGTGTAGAACATCATCAGCAGGTAGCAGCCGATGAGGGTGAAGTAGCCGTGGATGTGCCACTTCTGGCCGGGCTTTTCGAGGGCCTGATAGGCGTGCACCGGGCTCTTGTGGCTGGCACGGCCCACGGAGAACTCCATGGTCATGATGGGCAGACCCAGAATGACGAGGAACAGCAGGTAGAACAGCACGAAAGCGCCGCCGCCGCCCTGACCTGCCATGTAAGGGAACTTCCACACATTTCCGATGCCGATCGCGCAGCCGGCGGAAAGGAGGATGAACCCGAGTCTCGATTTGAGTTTTTCGCGTTCCATTGATTGTCTCCTTTATTGCACCTTGCAAAGATCTGCGCCCGTCGTTTCGTCCACGACGGGCGCACAGTATATTGATTATATCACAGCTTACGGCAAATTTCCCAGAAGTATTGCTTGAATCTTTTTCACGTTTTTCTCAGGAGAGTTTGCCGTATTTTCATGTTTTGAGCAGTTCCGACTGCATTTCGTCCAGCTGCTCGTAGCTGTAAAGGCGGTTGAGGGCTTCCACCAGCTCTTTTTTCGAGAGCCGGGGCGGCAGGCCGAGAGCGCAGAGCAGCTTTGTTTTCCGCTCAGCCGAGCCCGCCGTACCCGAAAGCCCCCACTCATAGAGGTCGGTATAAGTAATTTGCCGCCCCTCCGGCTTTGCAGGGGCAATGCCGGCTTCTTCGCCCAGAGCGTCCCAGAGCGCCTGCAAAACGAGGGCATCGTCCACCCCCTCGACCCCCAGAAGCCCCTCTTTGCCGGGCTGAGCCTTCCGCTTTTCCTTGCCGTGGATGGCCGGAACGTAGGCTTGCACCACGTTCTTCTCCCCCACCAGATTTGTGATGTAGGTGCGGATGCGGAAGCCCGCCGCATCGGAGTCCGTCAGGAGGATAAGGCCGTTTTTGTGGGCCAGCTGTTTGAAGAGCTGCTGACGCTTCTTATCCTTATAAATGCCGAAGCCGTCCGTCAGCAGGATCATGGCGTCGGTCAGATGGGAGAGACGGGCCGCATCGTATTTGCCCTCCACGATGAGCACACGGTCGGTGTGCAGCAGTTCCAGTTTCTCGCTCATCTTCTTCCTCCCGCCATTGCCAGGCGGCAGAGCGCCGTTTCCAGCAGGGTCTGCGCACTCACGGGCTGGCTTTTCAGACTCTTGTCCAGCTCAAGCAAGATCTGCATACAGGCTTCCAGCTGGGGCAGCGTGTAGTGGCTGGCTGTCTCGGCAGAGCGCTTGAGCCGGTAGTCGCTGCCCTTGTAGCCGAAATCCTTGAACACGGTGCTGTAGCTCTTCCGCTTGGCTGCGCCCAGTTTGACCCGATAGAGATCCACATAGCTGCCGATCATGGCCGCCGTGATGGGGATGGGCTCCTGCTGCAGGCGGAGAAGCGTTTGCAGCTTTTTGCAGGCACCGGTGGCGTTTTTCGCCGTTATCATCCGTATCATCTCGAAGACGTCGGCCTCGAGGCTCACAGTCCCCATCTCGGCCACCATGGCCGTGGTCACGGTCTGGTAGCCGGAGAGGGCGCAGAGCTTGTCCACCTCGTTCTCGAGAAGGAACGGGTCTTCGCCGCAGCGTTCCAGCAGGGCCGCCGCCGTACCCTCGGAGAGGGTGGTGTCCTGCGCCTTGGCGCGGTCCATCATCATGACCTTCAGCTCGTAGGGCTTAGGCTTGGCCAGCTCTTCGGCAAAGCCGACCTTGGTACACTGGGCGATGAGCTTCTGCGCCCGCTTGCCCAGCTTGAGCTTATTGCGCTCCATCTCGAACACGCTGCCCAGCACCACCACGGCATTCTCGAGGCTGGCCAGCGTGGCGCACAGCTCGTCGAGGTCTTTGTCGCTGTAGGCGGCGGGGTCCACCTCGGGCAGAAGCACCACGCGCCGCGTCCCGAAGAAGGAGATGGTGCCTGCCGCCATGATGAGCTGCTCAATTTCGGGCGCAGCACCGTCCAGAACGGTCGTCTCTTCGTCCTCACCCTCGGCCAGAAGCTTTGCCGCCCGGGCCACGGCCTGCCGGACAAGATAGCGCTCGCTGGAATAAAAATAGTAGACCGGACAGCCTCCCTGGGCAAGCTGCCGGAGTTTCGTTTCCGTTGCCAAATGATCGGCTCCTTTGTATTAGGATTATTTTATTCTATCATACTCTGCCCGCTTTGAAAAGCGCTCCCCCCTCGAGACGGAGGCGCAGACGTGAGACAGGCTCTGCGTCTCCCTCCATCCAGCGGTATTTGCTGCTCAGGGTCAGGCAGTCGGCGTACCGGATATTGTCCGGCCTTGCCGACGAGGCCAGCAGCCACTCGGCCCGGATGGGCTTCGCAGGCCGGACGGTTCCGCTGAGGGTGATGAACCTCTGCCCGCCGACACGCATCCGCAGAATGCAGCCCTGCCGGGTGCGGAAAAGCTCCAAGTACACCCCGCCGCAGGAAGCACGGTGGGTGGTATTCTCGGCCAGAGCGGCAGCCTCGATACACTTTTGGGCCTCGATACGGCAGGGTTCTTCCGGCTGCATCCGCAGGTCAACCAGAAGCTCGACCGTCTTTACGCTCCGCTTTTCCAGCTGATTTTCCACCGCCCGCCGGGTGGTGCTGCCGCCCCGGAAGAGAACGACGGCCTTCTCCCTCTGCGTAATAATGACAGCGGGTGAAGCCCGGGTCCCCACCAGCTCGATGTTCACCACATTCCAGCTCAGGGCCGTTTCCAGCCCGATAGCCAGCGCTGCCAGCAGAATGACCGTCGGCAGAGCTACCCGAAGGCGGATGTGCCGCCGCATTGCCATTACGCAAAGCAGGATCAGCACAAGACACACCAGTGCGGCATAGGTCCCATCAAACCAGAGGGACGCTCCCGGCAGAACGGACACCCGGAAAGCCCACTCGTTCATCAGCCATGCCAGCCCTTCGGCACAGAAGGCCGCCGGGCGGCGGATGATCTCAAACAAAGGCAAGGATTGGAAATTCTGGGCCGCCAGACCCAGCAGAGCTGCACCGAGGCCGAAGCTCAGCATCGGCCCCACCAGCCAGAGGACGGCCACGCCCGACGCCACGGCCCAGACCGTCGTGCTCATCCCCCGCAGCACCAGCACCGGGAAGGTCGCCGCCGAGGCACAGAGGGAGACACAGAGCGAGTCCCACACGCCGCCCGCAAAGCGCCGGAAGAGGAGCACCGCGCGGGGCGGTTTTTCGCGGCGGCCTTTCCGTTTCTTCTTTCTGTCGTAATAGCGCTCCCGCCCATGTCCTGCGCACTCAGCACCGGCCAGTGTTCCTATCACTGCCGCAAACGACAGCTCGAAGCCCACGTCATAGACCGCGTACCCGTTGCCCAGACACATGAGGACGCCGGCCGCGCCCAGCGAGGTGAGCGTATCCGCCGGACCTCCCACCCAGACGCCGAGGGAGCTGACCCAGACCGCCACCGCCGCCCGGAGGACAGAGGGCGTCGCGCCAGTGATGCCCACCAGCAGAAGGGCCGTCCCGGCCCGGAGCAGCGACCGCATCCGCCGGTAAGCCCGGCTCCGCTCCCGCTCCTTGTGGGGCAGAGCATCCAGCAGGCCGCAGAAGATGGTGACGTGGAGGCCGCTCACCACCAGCACATGGGAAAGCCCCGCGCCCCGGTAGGCACTGCGGAGAGTCGAAGTCAGATGGCTCCGGTCGCCCACCACCATCGCGGCCAGAACGCCGCCGGTGTTTTCGGCCATGCCTTTTCGCAGGGCGCGGCTCAGCGCCGCCTGAAGCCGAGCCGTCCGGGCGCGGAAGCTTTCGCTCTGCCCAAGACGAAGCATCCCGGACAGATATTCCGCGCTGAGGACAATGCCGTCGGCGTAGTCGTCCAGACGCTGGGTTGCGTCCGGCACATCCAGCGAAAAGCGGCCCCGGATGCGGCCTCCGGCCTCACATTTGGGCAGACTGGCGCACCCCATCCGGAAGCGGACAGCTTCCCCGTCCACTTTTTCCACCATCAGCACGGCGCTCACCCGGCCCGCCGTGTAGGCGCGGCCTGTGCTCTCCACTTCGGCGGTAAGGGCCACTTCTTTTCCGGCGTAGGCGTCCTGTATCTTTGCAAGCCGCGCGCCGGTCGTTTTCATGATGCCGACGCCCAGCACTGCGCCCAGAAGCAGGCAGACCGCATACCCTCTCGCGGCCCCGCCTCTCCACCAGACCAGCAGGCAGAAAACAACAAAAATTGCCGCAGACGGCAGCAAAAGCCCCATCTGCGGCAAAAATGAGCACAACACTAACACACCCAGCGCACTCAGGCAGAACGCGCAGAGCGGGCGTCGCATATCGGTTTAGTGGAGGAACAGAGGCAGCGGCTCGAGGAAGATGATGTCCTTGCGCTGGGCAGCATCACCCTCGGCCAGAACGGCGGCCTGACCCACGATGGTACACTGGGTCTGCTCGGCCAGCTCGTCCAGAGCCTTGAGAGAGTCGCCGGTGGAGATGACATCATCCACGACCAGCACCCGCTTGCCGCTCATCTTGTCCAGCTCCTTGCGGTCGATGACCAGCTTCTGCTTGCCAGCAGTGGTGATGGACTGGTCCTCGACGACAACAGGGTCGGGCATATACAGCTTGACGCCCTTGCGTGCGCAGACGTAGGGCTTGCCGCTCTGGCGGCTCATCTCGTGAGCCAGCGGGATGCCCTTGGCCTCAGCGGTCAGCAGGATGTCAAAATCCGGGCATTTCTTGAGCAGCTCAGCGGCAGCGGCCACCGCCAGCTCGGCGTCGCCCAGCATGATGAAGGCCGCAATGTCCATGTGGTCGTTCACCTTGCAGATGGTCAGCTCACGGGTCAGGCCCGCGACTTTCAGCGTATAAGTCTTAGCCATATTCAACGTTCTCCCTTACTTTTTCGGAATCAGACAGGCAGCTTCTCGCCGCCCAGAACATGGAAGTGCAGATGCTTGACGGTCTGGCCGGCGTCCTCGCCCACATTGGAGATGACGCGGTAGCCGTTGTCGAGGCCCTGCTCCCTGGCGAGCTTTGCGATGACCGCAAAGACGTGGCCCAGCAGAGCGCCGTCTTCCTCGGTCAGCGCAGCGGCCGAGGGGATGTGCCTTTTGGGGATGACCAGGAAATGCACCTTGGCCTGCGGGGCGATGTCGTAGAATGCCACCACCTGCTCGTCCTCATAGAGCTTCTTCGAGGGGATGTCCCCCGCTGCAATTTTGCAAAACAGACAATCTTCCATGGGAATCGCTCCTTCCTACTATCTATTATCAGGATGCTGCTGCATGTTGTCAAGCCTCTCCCCTTGGGAGAGGTGTCTGCGAAGCAGACGGAGAGGGCAAGGACGCTGACAAGAAATTAAAAGCACCGCGACATTATCGCTCTGACAAAACTCTTGCCTATCACGCCGCCGCAGCTCTGGGGCCACAGGCTTGCCCTCTCAGTCACCTGCGGTGACAGCTCTCCCAAAGGGAGAGCCTTTCACGCGCAGCTCCTTTGTCCAAACATCAGCCCAGCTGCTTCTCCACGATGCTCTTGACAGCGGCCAGAGCCTCGTCGATCTTGGTCTCGTCCTTCAGACCGGCCATAGCGAAGTCGGGCTTGCCGCCGCCCTTGCCGCCTGCGATGGCAGAGATCTCCTTGACCAGATTGCCGGCCTTCAGACCCTTTGCCTGAGCGTCCTTGGTCACGGTAACGGCCATGGTGATCTTGTCGTCAGACTTGCCCACCAGAACAGCCACAGCAGCAGCCTTGGCATTGTCACGGATGGTGTCGCACATGCCGCGCAGGGTGTCGCCGGAGGTGCCGGTGAAGTAAGCGGAAGCGATCTTGACGTCGCTGACGGTCTCAGCGTTGTCGAACAGGCTGGTGACCTTGGAAGCGGCGACCCTTGCCTTGATGTCCTCCAGTTCCTTGCTCATGGCCTTGTTCTCAGCCATGACAGCCTCCGCACGAGCGGGCAGAGCGGCGACGTTGTTTGCCTTCAGGGTGTTCGCCACAGCGTGCAGCATCGCTTCCTGCATATTGGCACGGATCAGCAGATTGCGGCCGGTGACAGCCTCGATACGGCGGATGCCGGCAGCAACAGAGCTCTCGCTGACGATCTTGAAGCCGCCGATCTGAGCGGTGTTCTTGACGTGGGTGCCGCCGCAGAACTCGGTGGACCAGCCCTCAATATCAACAACACGGACGACCTTGCCGTACTTCTCGCCGAACAGAGCCATAGCGCCCAGCTTCTTGGCCTCTTCGACGGGCATCTCCTTGACGGTGACGTTCATCGACTCGAAGATCTTGTCGTTGACGATCTTCTGCACACGGACCAGCTCCTCGGGAGTGACAGCGCTGAAGTGGGTGAAGTCGAAGTGGGTGACGGAAGCGTCCTGATAGGAGCCTGCCTGATGGACGTGGTCGCCCAGGACCTCGCGCAGAGCTGCCTGCAGCAGGTGGGTAGCGGTGTGGTTGCGGGCGATGGCCATGCGGTATTCCTTATCCACGCGGGCGGTCAGATGGTCGCCGACATGGACGATGCCGCTCTCGAGGGTACAGGTGTGGACATAGTAGCCCTTCGGGGTCTTCTTGACGTCCTGCACGCGCAGCACGCACTCAGCGCCGGTGATGACGCCATGGTCTGCGGCCTGACCGCCCATCTCAGCGTAGAACGGGGTCTTATCGAGAACGACCAGCACGCCTTCCTTGGCCTGCTCGTCGGTGGCGATGGCGTCAGTCAGAGTCTCCTCGTCGCTCAGAGCCACAACGACGCTGTCGCTCTTGAGGGTGTCGTAGCCCACGAACTCGGTGGGCTCAGCGGTCAGAGTGCCGAACAGGTCTTCGCTCCAGCCGGAGATGTTCTTCTTGAGGCGCTCTGCACGGGCGCGCTCCTTCTGCTTGGTCATCTCGGCGAGGAAGCCCTCCTCGTCGATCTCGATGCCCTGCTCCGCAGCGATCTCCTTGGTCAGGTCGAGGGGGAAGCCGAAGGTATCGTTCAGCTTGAAGACGTCCAGACCCTTCAGCAGGTGCTCGTGAGCCTTTTCCAGACCGTCGATCATGTTGTTCAGGATGTTCATGCCGGCGTCGATGGTGCGGGCAAAGTTTGCCTCCTCGGTGCCGATGACCTTCTTGATATAGGCGTCGTGCTCACGCAGCTCGGGGTAAGCGGACTCGCTGGACTGGATGACCGTCTCCACCAGCTCCACGAGGAAGGGGCGGCTGATGCCCAGCATACGGCCATGGCGGGCAGCGCGGCGGAGCAGACGGCGCAGCACGTAGCCGCGGCCCTCGTTGGAGGGCAGGATGCCGTCCGACACCATGAAGGTGCAGCTGCGGATGTGGTCGGTGATGACGCGGATGGAGATGTCCTCCTTGGGGTCGGCACCGTAGGTCTTGCCGGCGATGTGCTCCACATGGTGCAGCACGCTCTGGACGGTATCGACCTCGAACAGGTTGCCCACGCCCTGCATCACGCAGGCCAGACGCTCCAGACCCATGCCGGTATCAATGTTGGGGCGTGCCAGACGCTCGTAGTGGCCCTTGCCGTCGGCGTCGAACTGGCTGAACACCAGGTTCCAGATCTCCATATAGCGGTCGCAGTCACAGCCCACGCCGCAGGTCGGCTTGCCGCAGCCGTACTCGGGGCCGCGGTCGAAGTAGATCTCAGAGCAGGGGCCGCACGGGCCGGAGCCGTGCTCCCAGAAGTTGTCTTCCTTGCCCAGACGGACCATGTGGTCGGGGGCAACGCCCACCTTCTTGGTCCAGATGTCGTAAGCCTCATCGTCCTCTTTGTAGACGGAGATGTGCAGTCTATCCTTCGGGATCGCCATCCACTCGTCGGAAGTCAGGAACTCCCATGCCCAGGGAATGACCTCTTTCTTGAAGTAATCCTGGAAGGAGAAGTTGCCCAGCATCTCGAAGAAGGTGCCGTGGCGGGCGGTGATGCCCACGCGCTCGATGTCAGGGGTGCGGATGCACTTCTGGCAGGTGGTCACGCGATGACGGGGCGGCTCCTCCTGAGCGAGGAACCACTTCTTCATGGGTGCCATGCCGCTGTTGATGAGCAGCAGGCTGGGGTCGTTCTTCGGGACGAGCGGGAAGCTGTCCAGACGCAGGTGGCCCTTGCCCTCAAAGAAGGTAAGGTACTTGTCACGCAGTTCATTCAAACCGGTCCATTGCATAATTTTAATCTCTCCTCGTGTATCGGCGTCCTCCTCCGGACGCAGTTTTTATGGCAGACTGACAAAAAACAAAAAACAGCCCTCATCCCGAAAAGGGACGAAGGCTGTCTGAAAAGCTCCGTGGTACCACCCAAATTGCAGAAATGCCGCCGGGGCGCTCCTGCCGCTTTGTGCGCTGTAACGCTGCGCAGCGTCCGGTTTGTTTCGCCGGAAGCTCCGGGGTGGCGTAAAAAATGCTCTGCCGGAACGCCTTTCAGCCAAGGGCGTTCTCTCTGGGCGGCGGCACACATCCTTCTGGCCCCATCCTTGCCATTTGCCATAATTACCATTCACGCGCAAAGGGCATGCTGCTCCTTTGCGTTCATTTCAGATTATAGCATAGTCAGGCCATTTGTCAACGGGTTTTCCCAAAAATCGCGCGTCACGGCACCCAGATGCGGAGGATATTGCTGACGGCGCCATCCTTCGTGAAGACAGTGGTGTTGTAAGGCGTCCAGTTGTCCTTATCCTCCGAGACGGCCTTGCCCACCTCGATGGTGCCGCTCGTCTCCACCGGCACAGCGTCCACGCTGGCGGAGCTGTCGCTGAGGGTCACACTGTCGTCCACGGGCAGCACGAGTTCCCCCATCATGTAGTAGACCGGGTAGTCGTCGTAGGTGACGGTGCGGTAGATGTCGCCGCTGCGCCAGAGGTCTACGCCGCCCTCTTCGATGCCGCCGTTGATGGAGACGGTGCCGTTCTCTTCATTCTTTTCGATTTTTTCCACAGTCACGTTCTGTGCTTCCACAGCGCCGTCCAGATGGGTGCTGAAAACGCTGCCCACGTCCAGCGCGTCCACATCCTCGGCGCGGTAAGCGTCGTAGCCGTAGACCGTCAGGGTCATCTGGCGCTTCTTGGCGTCCACGCTCGAGATGTTCGCGGCGAACTTGTAGAAGCCGGTCTTCATCTCCTCGAGGCTGCCCTGGTCGATGGGCATCACGACGCCCTCTTCGCCGGGCAGGACGCGCACTTCGCTGCTCACCTCTTCGGCTTCGCTGGCGGCGGGCATCGAACTGGCCATGCCGCTGGCGGCACTGGCAGCGCTGGCAGAGCTGCATCCGGCCAGCATCCCCAGAGCCAGAACGCCTGCAAGGAGCATCAGTTTCTTGTCGTTCGTCATATCAATACCTTCTTCCCTCTTCAATCATGTAAGGCTTTCATTATACCATAAATGGAGATCTGATGATGAAGCCATCGTTAAATTCCGATGAATTCTTTTTGCACCGGCACAGTATACTCTTGTTTTCTGAAAAAGTAAACAACCAACTTGACGCAAGAAGTTGGATTCGCTACAATAAAAGCAAATCTTAACCTATTCTTAATTTAGAGAGGAAACTTCCGTGAAAATATTGAAAGTCAAATGTCTCGCCCCCACCCGGCTGGACAACTATCTGATGCAGCAATTCCCCGCGCTGAACCCGGGCCGTCTGAACAAGGCCCTGCGCGAAAATAAAATCAAACTGAACGGCAAAAAGCAGCCGCTCTCCACCCGCGTGATGGCAGGCGATGAGATCAAGCTGTTCATCCTTGACGATGTTCTGGACGCTGACAAGCGTGTGGACGGCCCGGCGTGGAAAAACGCCCGCGGCCCGGCGCAGGTGGTGTACGACTGCCCGCAGATCCTCATCGTCAACAAGCCCGCCGGCCTCGCCGTGGACGGTCCCGACGACGACACCCTGCTGAACCGCGCTCTGCTCTACCTCAACCAGCAGGGCGAGTACAAGGAGAACGACGTCTACACCCCCGCCCTCTGCCACCGCCTCGACACCGGCACCAGCGGCCTTGTCATCATCGCAAAGACGCCGGAGGCCGAGGAGCTGTTCCTCGCCGCCATCAAGAGCCGCGAGGTGAAAAAGACCTACCTCTGCGTCACCTTCGGCCGTCCCACGCCCCCGGACGCCACCCTCGGCGGCTACTTGCTCAAGGATGCCGACCGCGGCATCGTGAAGATCGTCGAGGACAAGCAGCCGGGTGCCAAGGACGTGGAGACCCGCTACGAGACCATCGCCGTCTCCGGCCGTCTGGCTCTGCTCAAGGTTCAGCTCATCACCGGCCGCACCCATCAGATCCGCGCCCACATGGCAAGCATCGGCTGTCCCATCCTCGGCGACAGCAAGTACGGCAACAATACCGCCAACCGCGAGCTGAAGCTCAAATATCAGGCCCTCTGTGCGTGGGAGCTGACCATGCCCCACTTCAACCAGCCCGATTTCGAGTTCCTCAGCGGCAAGACCTTCCACGCCCCGAAACCGTGGTACTATCAGCAGGTGCTGGATGGGACGCTGAAGTAAACTTGAACCGCAAAGCGGTATCTTCCGGTTTGGATGGAAGATGCCGCTTTTTCTTACTTATTTTCCCGAAAAGTATTCATCGCAGAACGCAAACCAGAGCTTTTCATAATCTCTATGTTTTACTTCAATCAGTTGATAAGGAGATACAATATTTCGCCTGATAGCTTCCGCCGCAAAATCTCTGACATAATCATCCGCCTTTGTATAAAATCCATACACATTTTGGATTCCTTTTTCAGCCGCCACAAACAACCGGGTATGACCATCCACAGAAACATTGCGACCTTCCCACTTCACAAGCGGAATCACCAAATCTTCTTCTGTGTAAACAAAATCACTTACGGCTCGCTTCTTGATTTCATCCACATAAAATTGTGAAGGCTGAATTTCCGCTATGGAAATTCGTACCAATTCTACCGCAGGATATGTTTTCACAAGATTATTCGATTCATCCCAAAAGTTCGTAATATGCTCAGCATAGAATCGAAAATTTTCTATTACACTCTCATAGAAATTTGGGTTCTTTCCTCTTATAATTGCATCTGTTTTTGATACAATTTCCACTTCATACGGTTCATCTCCAATAAGAAATGCTCCGTGTTGATTCAGAACTTTTTTCGAAAATCGAGAATCCGTATATGTATTTATTCGATTTACTCCGGGCATGTATTCTTCTTTTTTCATCGTCTTACATCTTTATCCCTTTTATAAAATCTTAAAGGGCCTTATCTTTCCGAATCTCAAACTCCAACTCGTGGATTTTTTCTTTTCGCACTACATCGTACTCGTAGCCCGGAAAATCCTTGCGAATCGTGATGGTATTCAGACAGTCATATCCCAGTTTCCGATACAGCCGGATGGCCGCTTCATTCCGGGCAGCAGCTTCAATGTAAAGTGACACAGAATACTGCTTTACAATTTCTTCCAACTGGTGAATCGCTTCGCTGCCGAAACCGCTTCCCTGATATTCCGGCAGAATAAAAAGCTCTTCCAGCCAGTCTATTTTTCCACCCCGACTGCCCACGTGTGCAAAGCCCACGGTGGTTTCATCGTGTTGGATAAAATAAATAATATGTCCGTCTTTTGTCCAGTTGGTCAAATCTTCCTGTGCTTCTTCTCCGCTTTGGTCGTAGTGGCTGTGTGCCTTCCAAAAGCCTTGAATCAGCGGAAGGATTTGATTTTCCTCATTTGTATATTGCTTTAATGTAATCATATTCAGATTCCTCTTATTTTCAGCCGACCCCCGTTTTCTCCATACACCACCATTCAAATTATATCAGGTCTATTATAATTCAGCAATGAAGTTTTCTATTTCAAAATAATGTCCCCCCTGAAAAATCATCTTTTGACTTTTCAGGGGGATGTCTGCTTTTTAATAAACGATGTTTTTAGACCCGCACCATATCCGGCGTGATCTCCTCGATGGAGTGTGCGCCGCACATCTGCATGGTGTCGGCCAGCTCACCGGCCAGCTTGTTGATGTAGCACTTGACACCTTCCTCGCCGCCGCCGTAGACAGCCGTGACGAAGGGGCGGCAGATGAGCACGCCGTCGGCGCCCAGTGCCAGTGCCTTGAAGACGTCCACGCCGGTGCGGATGCCGCCGTCCACCAGGACCTTGACGCCGGTACCCTTGAGGGCGGCGGCGATCTCAGGCAGGACTTCGGCGGTGGCGGGACACTGGTCGAGGACGCGGCCGCCGTGGTTGGATACCACGATAGCGGCGGCACCGGCCTCCCTGGCTTTGAGAGCACCCTTGACGGTCATGACGCCCTTGACGATGAAGGGACGCTCGGCCAGCTTGACGATCTCAGCCAGCTCGGCCACGCTCTTGCTGCCGGCCGGAGGGGTCATGTTCTTGAGGAAGGGCAGACCAGCGGCATCCACATCCATTGCCACGGCGAAGCAGCCGCTGGCCTTGGCCTGTGCCATCTTATCCTTGATGGTGTCGATGTTCCAGGGCTTGATGGTCGGCACGCCGCAGCCATCGGCATTGCCGATGGCCTTGGTGGCCATGGTCATGACGTCGGGGTTGGTGCCGTCGCCGGTGAAGGCAGCAATACCGCTCTCGGCGCAGGCGCGCACCAGCACGTCGTTGTAGGTCATGTCGGTGTAGACGTCGGAGTAGTGGAGGTTCACCGCGCCCACAGGACCAGCAAAGAAGGGGTACTTGAAGCGGCGGCCAAACAGCTCCACGTGGGTGTCGGGGGTGCCGTTCTCGCAGAGGGTATCCATGTTCACACGGATGTCGGCCCACTTATTATAATTGCGGATGGCCGTGTCGCCCACGCCCTTTGCGCCGGGGCCGGGGATCTGATTCTTGCAGGCCACGCCGTTGCACACCGGGCAGGCCTTGCAGTATTTGCCGATGCACTCGCGGGCATTGGCCAAAACCTCTGAATAATTCATCTGTTTTTCCTCCTGAATTCCTTTTGTTTTCCGCAGAGTTTCCCGCTCCGCATACTCTCTGCCCTCATCATAGCCCCGTTTGCCGCCTGCGTCAAGGGGGCCTTCGTTTCCTTTTCATTTTTAGCCATCGAAGCTGCGTCATTTTTGAGAAAATGCAAACTTTTTTGAAAAAATGCTTGACAAAAGACCTTCTTTCAGGTATTATAGTGGAGCGCTGAGGGCCGCGGCCCGAAGCACTGAAAACTGAAGATGTGGAAAGATGGCTGAGTTGGTCTAAGGCGCACGACTGGAAATCGTGTAACGTGTCAAAAGCGTTCTGGGGTTCGAATCCCCATCTTTCCGCCACAAAACCCAGAACCAATGGTTCTGGGTTTTTGTTATATCCAGAAGTTGAAAGGATGCTTGTTATGTCTGTCACCATCGCCATGCCCCGGATGAGCACTGACCCGGAGCTTACCACCGCACAGTCAAAATATGTGGAAAGTCTGGCCCGGGCCGGTGCCGAGGTACACTGGGTAGAGCTTTCCGACCCGGACGCCGCCGTGACCGAAGCGCTGACCTGCGACGGCCTCTTGCTGCCGGGCGGCGGCGACATGGACCCGGCCTTCTACGGGCAGGAGAGCATCCCCGCCTGCGGCGAGCCGAACCTTCTGCGGGACGCCGCCGAGCCGAAGCTGCTGCGGGCGTTCCTCGCGGCGGACAAGCCGGTGCTGGGCATCTGCCGGGGCATTCAGGTGATGAACGTCGTGCTGGGCGGCACGCTGTATCAGGACATCAAGCCTTTCGAGCACGTTCCCCACAATGACCACTGGGCGAAAGTCCATACCGTCACGGTGCGGCGGGGGACCCTGCTGTCCCGCCTGCTGGGGCAGGACACCGTGCTCGTCAACAGCCAGCACCATCAGGCAGCAGACCGCATTGCCCCCGAATTAGAAATAGCCGCCCTCAGCGAGGACGGCATTGTGGAAGCACTGGAAAAGCCGGACGCACACTTCTGTCTCGGCGTCCAGTGGCACCCGGAGTGGCTCAGCGACGCGGACCCGGCACAGCAGGGGCTGTTTGGGGCGTTTGTCGAGGCTTGCAGAGGGTAACGGCTTCTCGCGCTGGTGGCGCGGGGCAGGTTTTTCTCTTGCGGTCAAGTAGCTTGCGCTCCGCGCGGGCCAGAGGTAGGGAGGGGTGTTTCGACT